>Ga0310343_10000107_pt1 | contig 34828 bp, 37 predicted proteins | sample HC15DNA2025_MG_FD_203519 | JGI IMG/M metagenome (GOLD analysis project Ga0310343, IMG submission 203519) | Marine microbial communities from station ALOHA, North Pacific Subtropical Gyre - HC15-DNA-20-25_MG | ecosystem: Environmental > Aquatic > Marine > Oceanic | place: Pacific Ocean: North...
TTCGCACCGTTTTCTAGAAACTCGTTGAACCCAACTGGAGGACCGTCGGTGAGAAATGCTTTGAGATCCATTCCCGCACAAAATCCCCGTCCTGCGCCTGTCAGCACCCCGGCGGTGAGTTGGGGGTCCTCATCGAGTTCACGAACAGCTGCCACAAGACCTTGTGCAAGGTCTGTGTTGACCGCATTCATCTGATCGGGTCGGTTCAAGGTGATGAGGAGAACTCGACCTCGTACTTCGGTTACTACTGCTGCTGCTTGGTCGCTCATGACGACAACTCCTTCATCGTGAATGTGCCCGAGGGCCGTTTACTCTGCAATGTATGTCGTGCGGTCGCTCGCACTCGAACCAGCAAATCCTGGGTCACGGCTCGAGCACAAGCCTCTACGACATGACGACATGTTTGCGAGTTCAGTTTGGCTGCTGGTTCTTTTCTGATCGCTCTTTCCATTTCTTCGCCAATACGAACCCAAGAGCGATTCCAGACAGAATGATGAACAACGAAGAAATCGTCATGCACGTACTTTAATTCTTGGTACTTCTTTGTCCCCGCAAGAACGCTCCGGACCTTTCGGCCCACTAGTTCAAGTCACCGACCGAGCAAGCCCTTCAACAACCTCAACATTCGCCAACTGGGCGAGCATATTCGGGGCACCAATGATTTTCAGCCTCCGACTTCCCCCACCAACAACGATGCGTTCGCGCTCCATCACTGCAGCATCGATCCACAGTGGAATCGTGTCGGGAAGACCGAACGGCGTTACGCCACCCATCACCATGCCTGTCACCTCGGCGGTGAGGTCAGCCGGAGCAAATGAGACTTTTCTCACCCCAAGCCGTTTTCGAACGACTCCATTGACGTCAAGGCGGCTAGTTGCGAGCACGACACACGCAGCAAACACCGGCGACTCATCCTTCGAGGCGATGACTATCGTGTTTGCTGAGTCGTCCGGTGAGAACCCGTAGTGCTCACAGAACTCGGCTGTATCTGCGAAATCGGGATCACATGGCATCGCCTCAAACGGCACACCGGTCGCAGTCACGACGTTAAGCACTCGCTGTTCAATCTCACTCATCTCCAAATTGTCGCAACTGTTGACCTCGCTTGACGAGTTTCGTACCGTTCAGATATGAGTCGTCACCACGGACATGATTACGGACATATTGAGCCACCAAAAGTCGTCAATATCGACGACGGCGTCTTTGCATATATCCAGCCAGATGGATCGTGGTGGATCAACAATTGCGGGATTCTTGCCGATGGGGGCGACACCGTCATCGTTGATACCTGCTCAACGGAACGTCGCACAAACCTCTTTCTCGAAGCGGTTGACCGCCTCGACTCAGGCCCAATACGAGCCGTCGTTAACACACATCATCATGGCGATCACACCCACGGAAACTGGCTGACAAAGCCAGCCGCGATCATTGGTCATCGTCGATGCCGAGAGGCAATTCTTGAGGCCGGTCTGCCACATTTTGAGGGCGTGTTTGAACCCGTTGAGTGGGGCAACATTCAGATCGAGCCACCGATGATGACGTTCGACGATCACATCGATGTGCATTGTGGCGATATTCGAGCAGAACTTCACTACATCGGAACACCCGCTCACACGACCAACGACATCGTGGTCTGGTTACCCGACCAAAAGGTGCTCTACACGGGAGATCTCGTCTTCAACGGCGGAACACCCTTTATGGTGATGGGCTCAGTTACTGGCTCACTCGCAGCACTCGATCGGCTAAGCGAATTTGATGCCAATGTGGTCGTCCCTGGACACGGGCCTATCTGCGATCTCAAAGTCATCGATCAACTCCGGGCCTACGACAACTTCATTCTCAATCTTGCCCAGCGGGCGATTGCAGATGAGGTAAGTGCCCTGGAGGCAGCAAGAGAAACCGACCTCGGCGAATTTGGAGAACTCACCGATCCAGAGCGAATCGTCGGCAACCTTCATCGAGCAATGTTTGAACTACGAGGCGCTGAGCCTGGAAGCACGATCGACATCGTCGCCGCAATCGGTGACATGGTTGCCTACAACGACGGCAAACCACTGAGTTGCCTCGCCTAGGGGATCTCCGCCTAGATATAGCTGCCTACCTTAAGGAGGCGACGATCAGTTGGGTAGCACTATCGAGCCTGAGGGGCCGGACAATTCGACACAAAGCCCCAGTGAGTCAGCGCGTTCGACCCTTAAAGTCTCCCCGAGTGCAGCAAGCAACTCGTTGACGCGCTCCGGATCAGGGTGAAGGCCGTGCATTTCGACAACGGTGAGTCCGGGCGCAGCAGTTTCCGATGGGTGTCTCGATTGACCCCAATCAATAAAGAAAGGCAAGATTCCGCCCTCGGTATCTCCTGTCGGCAGACTCAAATGCCAGTCAAGTGTCATGTCGGGGGCCACCCGCCGCATCGCTACAGGCTCGGTGTAACCAAGACTCACCTCCGCACCTGAAGCAACCACCGATGACAGATCATGTTGTCGAGCACACCAAGTGACGACCCGATGGGTCTCCAACTCATCAATTCCGAACGATCGCGGCACACCTGGGTCACCTTGCTCTGGGTCGGGCCCGATGATTTCAAGGTAGGTGTCGCCAAAGGAGCACAATCGATTTCGTGTTCCGTTGTTGACATGAGGGCCACCCTCAGTGGCGATGACGCCGGTGAGGTCGGCGATCCACTCTGAGCTCATAGCAATATCTGGCGTTGCAAACACGATGTGGTCAAGCATCTCTTGAGAATAGACACCGAGCATTCTGAGCGCCGACGCCCAACGAAAATTCGCCTTTCCCGGTGTGACAGTCTTGGGAGATGGCAGACATCTTGAATGCTCACGCTCAGAACTTCGGCGACCGTCCCGCGGTCATTGATGACCGTTCAGATGGCAACGTGCTCACGATCACGTATGCCGAACTTGATCACTACACCAACCAACTCGGCCATCTTTTGGTCGGCCACGGCGTGAAACCTGGAGACCGGTTGGTCTGGTGCGGACAGAATTCGATTGGCGTTGTCGCAGTCATGTCTGCTGCGAGAAAGATTGGTGCCACTGCGGTACCACTGAACTACCGACTCTCTGATGACGAAGCGGCGTATGTCATTGACCACTGCGACGCTGAGATCGTGTATGTCGATGCAGATTTTGCTCCCATGCTGGAAAGAGTGCGTGAGAGCATCCCGAAAATCAGAGAAGTGCTCGTCTTCGATGGTGAACTTCCAACAGCTGATTCATGGTTCGTGTCAGTCGATGGCGAGATCAGTTCAATGCCAACATCATCTCCGCCTGAGCCCCCGGCAGAAACCGGAGACGGCGCAACGATGATTTACACCTCGGGAACAACCGGAAAACCAAAGGGCGCGTATCGTCAGAGGGCGACGGACCCAACGCAAATGCTCGCCATGCTGGAGCACATCGGCTACCAGGTGGATGACACCTACCTCACGACCGGCCCGCTCTACCACTCAGGCCCCGGGGGGTTCATGAGCATTGCCGTCAATATGGGCCAAACCGTCGTCGTGCAACGCAAGTTCAATGCCGAAGACTGGCTTCGGCTTGTCGACAAGTATCGCTGCTCCTCAACATTCTCCGCTCCAACTCCAATTCGGATGATCTGCAACCTTCCAGATGAGACGATCGCGAACTACGACGTGTCATCGATGCGAGTGATGATTGCAAATGCCGCCCCATGGAGTTTTGCTCTGAAGCAGCAGTATCTCAGCCACTTCCCCGCTCACTCGCTCTTCGAGGTCTACGGCTCAACCGAACTTGGAGTGAACACCATTCTTCGGCCCGAAGACCAACTGCGTAAGCCCGGGTCATGCGGTAAACCATCTCCAATGGTCGAAATCAGGCTGTACGATGATGATGGCAACACCGTTGACGGCATAGGCCCAGAACACACCGGCGAGCTCTTCGTTCGTTCACCATCGGTGTTCAGTGACTATTACAAGCAGAACGACAAGTTCATGGAAGATCACCGTGACGGGTTCCAAACCGTCGGCGACATCGCTTACGTCGATGAGGAAGGATTCATCTACATCTGCGATCGAAAGAAAGACATGATCATCTCGGGCGGAATGAACATTTATCCGGCTGAGATCGAAGCCGCCCTAGAGCAGCACCCCGGCGTCTTGGAGGCCGCAGTGTTTGGAATTCCGAGCGAAGATTGGGGAGAAATCGTTCACGCAGTCGTCGTGCAAAATGGAACAACAGAAGTGACCGAAGAACTGCTCGATCAACACGCTCGAACGCATCTCGCGAGTTACAAGATTCCTCGGAGCGTTTCGTGGACAGACGAACTTCCCAAAACAGGTTCAGGGAAGATACTGAAGCGAGAGCTGCGCCAGCCGTACTGGGATGAGTTCAACTCAGCGATCTAGTAATCCTGATCCAGAATGACAAAGGCGCCCGGATGACCGAGCGCCTTTGGAGAGAGCGGACGACGGGATTCGAACCCGCGACCCTCACCTTGGCAAGGTGATGCTCTACCAGCTGAGCCACGTCCGCGTTGTGTCAGAGAAATCTACCAGCCCGGTGCCCTGAGCGGACACCCACCAAATCGATCAAGTCTCGGAGTCGCCACCCGGGCGAAGATCTACCGTGAGCGTCAACACACCGTCGGTTAGCTCCCAAGATGCATCCCCGACGATTGCAAAATCCATGTAGTCCTGCTTTGCCTGATCGATAAACGCTTTTCGCTCATCGCCGGCCACCGGCGGAAGGGGACGTTGCTTAACAGCAAGAGCACGCTCTTTGAACCGCTCCAACATTCCGTCAACATCAAGGCTTGGTTGGGAATCGCTCATTCTTCAGATCGTACTTCGTCGTCAATCTCGGCGTCATCTGCGATGAGCGGAATCGCTGAGGTTCGAAGTGTGGTTCGCTCGTCGTCGTCAGCATCTCGGTACCGACGTGAGCTCATTTGCTCAAGCACCACCAGCGAAGGACTGTCGACTGCTGTAACCCTCCACAGCCACACGGCCAGCGCGCCAAGTCCGACAGCCAAGCCGATGAGAACGACAACGATGACAACAACCGTGGCCGACGCCGAAGAGTCACCAACCGATACATCAGCTCCCCACAGTGCGACCGTCTGGCTGACCTCCACTCTTTGAGTGTGCCAGACCTAGCGCTGGTGGAGCGAACAAAAGATTGTGGTTCGCCCAGAGACCTTCACACGCAAGAGAGGAGCCCCGTCGATCGGGCATGCCGGAAGGCTTGCTCTAACTTCTGGGCTCAGCACTCCGGTGTGGCTCCCTCCGAGTTCACCCAGTCGAGTAACGACTGCTGAAATATGAGACGAAAGTTGGCGTCGTTCATCAGCACTAAGGGACGCAAACGTACGACACGGGTCAATCCCCGCCATGAACAAAACTTCATCGACCAACATGTTCCCAAGACCGGCGATAACCCGTTGATCAAGCAGCACTGACTTTACCGCAGCTGTGCGACGCCGATGCCGCTCGAGTACATCATCAAGTTGATGTGCGTCGGAAATGAAGTCGACACCAAGGGTTGACCAGTCAGGGTTGAGCGTAAATCGAGCCCAACGTCGCGGATCATTGACGCGCAACGAGCCGACATCGGTTGTCAACTTGAGCCGATCCCACTCTGGACGCTCAGATGACGGGCCGTATTCAAGTGCTCCAATTGGTGCAACGTCGTTGATGATGACACGCCCGGTCATCCCGAAGAACAATTCGAGTTGATCGCCATCGAGCACGAGCGCAACACGCTTGCCGTGCCGACGCACACTTTGCACTCGCTGACCGACAAGGATCGACAACTCATTCGAGTCGGTGCAGCGATCATCCACCTCAATGGACGTAACCACATGCCCAACGAGTTCAGATGCAGCGTCGGCATAGATCGCCGCTTCGAGTCCTTCGGGCATGCCAATTAGCCGAGACGGTTCAGGAAGGCCGCAATCGGAGCGCTCATCTGCTCAGTCTCCATGAGGAAAGCATCGTGCCCGTGAGGAGAGTCGACCTCCACAAATTCGGTGGGCGCACCGGCAGCAATGAATGCATCAGCAATCTGCTGCTGTTGATATGCAGGATACAAGATGTCGCTCGTTACACCGATTGAGAGGCATGGCATGTCAACATCACGCAACGCTTTTTCAACCGACTGGCGTCCCCACGCAACATCGTGAAGATCCATTGCCTTTGAAATCAACAAGTAACTGTTCGCGTCGAAACGGCGAGCGAGTTTTTCGCCGTGGTAGTTGAGGTAACTCTCGACCTGAAATTCTTGCCAGAGACCGAAGCGATCGCCGGTGGATCGATCGGCAACGGCGCGGCCGAAACGTTCAGTGAAGACGTTGTCGCTCCGAAAGGTCACCTGAGCAACTTGACGAGCGATCGAGAGCCCCTCCACTGGGCCCTGCCCGGGCGCGGCATCGTAGTAGTCACCACCCTGCCATTTTGGATCGATTGAGATCGCTCGTCGACCGATCATTCCCCACGCGATCTGTTGAGCTGATGCCTGAAGGCACGTCGCAATCGGGATGATTGAGCCGACACGACGTCGATAGGTTGCCGCCCATTCGAGCACCTGCATACCGCCCATCGATCCACCGATCACCGATGCCCAACGATCGATGCCTAAGTGTCGAGATAAACGTTCTTGAGCGCGAACCATGTCTCGAATGGTGACTACTGGAAACCGAGGACCATACGGCGCCCCATCGAAACTGTTTGGATCGATAGAGGCAGGCCCTGTCGAACCTTGACAGCCACCGAGCACATTCGAGCACACCACAAAAAACTCGTTTGTGTCGATGGCAAGCCCCGGCCCAATCAAGGCATCCCACCAGCCCGGCGCAGGGTGACCAAGTTCGGCTCGGCCAGCGGCGTGTGAATCACCGGTCCAGGCATGGCAGATGAGGATCGCATTCGACGCATCGCTATTTAGTTCACCCCACGTTTCGTAGGCGAGCGTGACCGACTGCAGCACCGACCCTGAGTCAAGAGCAAATGGTCGATCGTCAGCAAAGGTAAAGAACTGTCGACGACCAACAGGGTCTCCCGGTGCCCAGGCACCTGTTACCGGTGGATCTTCAGACATTTCCTTCACCTCCTCGCGTTCAGCAGCACAACAACTATGAGCATCTGAGCGAATCGGCGCCGGTTTGCCGGTTATCCGACCGCATCGCACGTCGTGTGCAAGCACCTTGGGGGCGAACCCAGGTTGCCGGGCCAAGAGCACTACGACTCCGACCGCTCTGAATGCACTTCAAACGCTAGCAGTATTCCACGGTGAATGCACGGGAGCCGTCATTAACGGTCGCGACGGTCGTCGGCGGCCGCGCGCGTTCGATCAATCGCACACGCTGGAGTGCCTCCGGGCAAGCGGTGTCGGTTACGTGCAATGACGTGATACGCGGCACTACCGAGAACGCTGATTCCCGGCAGCAGGATCACTCGCCCGAGCACTCCCCAAAGTCCACCACGAAACCGCATTGCCGCAGCGACCGCAGCATGACCGCTGTAGATCTCTCCATCGACGCCAACCCATTTAAGTGCCTCGTTGCATTCATCCGGAGTGAGTCCGAGCGGCGGAAGATCTGCATGTTGCCATGGCTCTACTCGTGGGAGCCTCAACCACTCTCGAGCCTTGTTCGCCGAGGAGGTACAGAACCCACAGTCACCATCGAATATCAGCGCCGGCAGGTCAGTCGGCGACGTCACATCTGTCCAATAACTGGCTGGGCGTAGCGCATCCGCTGTTCGTAGCCCGCTTCATAGGGCAAAAAGCCCTGCCGGTCTGGGTACAGCATCTGCACGACGGAAATTGATTGAGTGGTGAACTCCTCGAGTGCCGGACACCACGAGGTGGCGACTTCGTCGTTGAGCGGGGCAAATGCGCATCGCTGCTCACCATCGAGCAAACCCACCAACTCGCATCCGGTCGGAATATCCGTCCCATCTTTGAGAGCGTCTACCGCAACGCTGATCACGTCATTCGCCGTCGCCGGTGCGAGCCCGACGACAAGAATTTCCGGAAAACCGGTGAGGGCAGTTACTCCGATGGAATATGCGTGAGCAGGGGTCGCTTGGGCATCGTCAACCGACGGCCGAACCGCCTCGAGCGCCCATCCGTTGGTCTCGAGCATCCATTCGATCTTTTCTCGGTGAGAGATGGTGAAGTCGGCTGGGTCAAATGTCACGGTCATATTCTCGCGCAGACTCGCATGAGACACCTCGGCCAGATACGGTCGGGATTGTCATGCGAGGTCGTTGGGCACTGTTTCTTTCACCGAAGTGGATTGCATTTCACCTTGTTGTGATTATTGCGGCGGCCACTCTGTTCAACCTGGGCCTATGGCAACTTCGCCGACTCGATGAACGCCAATCTTTTAATGCTGTCGTCGAGCAACGCTTCAGTGAGCCAGCTGTCGCATTGGATGTTCTTATCCCAGATGATGTCGTGATTGACAGCGATGGTGCCGATGTTCTCGCAGCAGGTATCGAATGGAGGTCGGCAACTGTTTCAGGCACCTATCTTCCTGAGCACGCAATTCGCGTTGTAAATCGTTCGCAGAATGGTCGTGCTGGCGACAATCTTGTTGTGCCGTTGCGTCTTGACGACACTCGAGTGCTTCTCGTGAGCCGCGGTTTTGTGCCGCTTGGTGTCGAGGCACCGGATGTTCCCTCTGTAACGGTTGAGGTCACCGGGAGGCTTCATCCGAGCCAGGAACGATCCCTTCTCGGAGCACGAGACCCATCAGAAGGAGTGCTTACCGAAGTGCAACGGCTCGATCTGTCGCGCCTGGATCCTCAAATTCCGGGTGGCCTTCTGCCGGTGTACATGGACTTACTCTCTTCAAACCCCCCGGAGGTGTCAGGGGTCCCAGAACCGGTGATTGCTCCCGACCTCAGTGAAGGGAACCATTTGTCGTATGCGATTCAGTGGTTCGTGTTTTCGCTTGCGATTCTCGCAGGCTGGGTAGTTGCGATGCAGGTCAGCCAGAAACGAGCCCTGCGTCTCTCCAGCGATCACTGAGCGTTTCAGCCAGTTGCACTGTGGGAATCATTGGATTCACCGACGGGATCGCAGGGAAGACAGACGAATCGGCGACAAAAAGGTTTTCGATACCCTTCACCCTCCCCAGGCGATCGGTTACCTCACCCATGCAACACCCGCCGGTTGCATGGCTATAGACCGGTGTTGTGGAGGCGAGCCGATCCATGAGCCACTCGCCCTCCCGTCCGGGTCTCGGTACATCGATACCCTCGCGGCGAGCGTGGTCTGCAGCAACTTTCGTGACCGCAGCCAACAGTAGTTCTTGATCGCCTGCGTTTTGGCAAAGCCGAAACTGTGCCTCGATCTCCCCGTTGTCATTGGCACCGATGACGCCGGTCGAAGTTGGGCGCATGAGCGCTGGCACAACCCACATCTCATCACCGACGACGGTTTGAATGACCTGCACCCCACCGGCGCGATGCGCTGTCAACGTTGATGAAGGCAAGCCATCATTGCAATATCTGAGAGCGACGCTCGGATGGTCCTGAAGTCGGCGACCTAGGCCCTCAACAGCGAACCCGGACTTCATCAACAACAACGGTGACATCAATGCTCCGGTGCAAACGACGACGCGATCAGCCTCCACGATCTCTCCCGAGTTGAGTTCAACACCGCAGGTCTGTGCATCGTTCATGACAACACGTTCAACTTTTGTGCTTGACCGAATCTCCACCTTTGAGCGCAATGCGTTGAGATACACCTCAGCAACCGATGCGCGTGACCCATTTCGACGCACCCGTTGGTTGATTCCTTCACCTTCAACTGGCAGTCGGTGTTGAAAGAAGAACGGACCCGTACTCGATGCAAGCCCGGCATTGATTGCTGACCCTCCGCCAAGGCCCGAGCCTGCGGTATACGAGACGTAAGGTCCACCTTCAACACGCCGCACACGCAGGCCGTCGATCGTACGACCCGGAATCTGTGCCGCCTCATGCATATCGTCTGGCGTTACGCCATCGACCCCAAGTTCGACGAGCGTGACCGCCGCTCCCGCCTCCGCCAACCGTGCAGCGATGACCGATCCGGCAACTCCCCCACCAACGACCGTCCAGTGCTGTTCCACTCGTCTATCCTGCCAGCCCTCAAGAATTCTGCAATACCAACAAGCAACTCACAGAAAAAGTGCGCCATCATTTAGTTATGCCATCGTCTGACAAACCAGCAGGGTTCATTGAGATCGAAACTCAACCGGACGGCACAGAGATACTTCATCCAACCTCATTCTGCCGAGGCCCGTGGGATGCCGATTCGTGCCACGCCGGACCACCAAATGGTGCAATTGCCCGGGCCGCCGAACAGGCCCTTCCTGGCCTGCGGCTCGTTCGCCTCACAACAGAAATCATGAAACCGATTCCAATGGCCGGATTCACCCTGACAGCAACAGTGACCAAACCTGGACGCACCGTAGCGACGAGCAGAATCGAACTTCGCGATCTCGATGAAGTGCTCATCGCTGTAAGTCACAGCGCTCACCTTGTCTCTCGAACCCAGCAACCCGACATTCCCACGATCTCTATTGACTCGATTCCTCTTGAGGCGTCAACGCCGGGACCATTCGTCCTTGATGCCAGCCGCCACGGATCGGTCGGCTTTATTGATGGCGTAGAAACCCGTTACCCCGACGGCCACGACAACTCCACCGGACCGACATCGATATGGCTTCGAACCGTGCCTATCTTCACCAACGCCCCGGCATCAGGATTTCAACAAATCTGCCCGCTCGCCGACTGCGGCAACGCAATTTCTCGAAATGGCGAACCGCTCGATTTTGGCTTCATGAACACCGACCTCAGTATTCACTTACACCGAGAGCCAATCGGAGAGTGGTTCAGATCCGAAGCGACCTCGCATTGGAGTCCCGATGGCATTGGAATGGCAGATGCCCTTTTATATGACGAGCAGGGCCCGGTAGGGCGGGCCGTTCAATCGCTTGTCATCTCGGCGATGTAGGCAGGCGCATCACGCGAGTTTTTCAACGAAGCCTTCAAGCTGCCGGAGGTTGCGGCATTCGTACACGCCGTCGGTGAAATTGCCGTACTCGCCGACGATCGAATCACCCGTATTCCAATATGACTTCGGCTCAGGGTTCAACCAGTAGACATGCCGTGCTTTCATTCGCATCTCTTTAATGACCCATGACTGGCTGGCGTGATAGTTATTGCGTGCATCACCGAGTAGCAACACCGTTGTCTTCGGACTTACGTCCTTGCCGTATCGCTCCCAAAACACTTCAAACGCATGACCGTAATCGGAGTGTCCATCAACCCACACCACGTCGGCCTCGGTGTTTACGCGATGAATCGCCTCGGTGATGTCTTCAGTGGCCTTGAAGTAATCGGTGACTTCATCGATGCCATCGATGAACACAAAAGAACGCACCTTAGAGAACTGGTTCGAAATCGCGTACACCAACATGAGAGTGAAGCGGGCGAATGCAGCCACCGAACCGGAAATATCTGCCACCACCATCAACTCTGGTTTTGCGGGGCGTGGATATTTAAATTTCGGTTCAGCTGGAACACCGCCGTAACTCAACGAATGCCGAACAGTATTTCTGAAGTCGAGTGGGCCTTTGCGCCCATGCTTACGCTTTCGAGCAAGCCGTGCTGCAAGCTTTCGGGTGAGAGGCTGAAGCGCTTTCCGAAGGCTTACCATCTCTTCACGAGAGGCGTGCATAAATTCGACGTCTTCAGGCAATGGCTTCCGCAGCGTCTTTGCCATTGCTTCTGCACCACGATCGGCAACAAGACGACGCCGAATTTCTGCCTCCACCTCGGCTTTAAATTCGGTGATACGGTGCTCAAACTCTTCACGCTCTAAGCGCTGTTCGAGTCTGCCGGCATCACTTTCTTGACCGTGGTTAGCAGCGTCAACCATGTTTGCGAGCATGCCATCGAGGTCGAGGTTACGAAGGGTGCGATACAGGTAGTAGGTGCCGCCGACAGGTCGGCCTGGCTCCATACCCGCAAAGCGTTGCACCGCCTGTCGGGCAAGAGCTTTCATCAACGCCTGATCGCCCTGCATCAACGCTTGCATCAACAGGTGTGCAATCTCCTCCGGGGTCAAGGCATCGAGCGAACCCGCTCCGCCGCGCCCGTCACCCTCCTGAGACGCATCTTGCATCTCACGCCACAGATCATCGAGTTCAGATGAGTCACCATCTGCGTTTGCCAGCTTGTACTCGGGGCCACGAAGGCTGAAATACACCTCGAACACCGTTTCAAACGAACGCCAGTGCGCCTGGTTTTTGATGAGTGTTGCACCGAGGGCATATTTGAACGCTTCGCGGTCTTCAATTGGGATGTGCTGGACCGCGTCCATTGCATCGAGGTTCTCTGTCAAACTGACCGGAAGCCCGGCCTCTCGTAGTTGAACCACAAAGCCGTTGAGCAGGTCGAGCATCGACCGTGTTTCGGTGGCGCTCATGAACGTGTCCTCACTCGTCGACCGACAAGTCCTTCGCGGCTTTGGCGATGTCGGTCTGGTACTTCAGCAAGATGTGCAACGTCTCTTTCGCAACCGTTTCATCGATGGTTTCGATGTTGAGCAGCAACAGTGTGCGAGCCCAGTCGAGCGTTTCCGAAACGCTCGGCGCCTTCTTCAGGTCGAGTGAGCGAATGGAGCGAACAACTCGGGCAATTTGCTCCGCAAGGCTTTCGGTGACCCCTGGCACCTTCGCCAACACGATTTCGCGCTCACGCTCCATTGAGGGGTAATCGACGTGTAGGAAGAGGCACCGGCGCTTCAGCGCTTCAGATAGCTCGCGGGTGTTATTCGAGGTGAGAAACACCAATGGGATCTGCTTTGCTTCGATTGTTCCCAACTCAGGAATTGACACCTGATATTCCGAGAGAATCTCAAGCAGTAACGCTTCGGTTTCAACCTCAACACGGTCAACTTCGTCAATCAGTAGCACAACCGGATCGTCAGCCGTAATCGCCTCGAGGAGAGGGCGAGTCAACAAGAATTCGTCAGAGAAGATGTCATCGTGGATGTCCGTCCACGAGTCTGATGCTCTGTCCGCCTGAATGCGCAGGAGCTGCTTCTTGTAGTTCCATTCGAACAATGCCTTTGATTCGTCCATACCCTCGTAGCACTGCAGACGAATAAGTCGAGCTCCAGTAAACTCGGCAACCGATTTCGCAAGCTGTGTCTTGCCCGTGCCTGCAGGACCTTCCACGAGAACGGGCTTCCCCAGCCGGTCGGCGAGGTAAGCAACTCCTGCGATGCCGTCATCGGCAAGGTAGTTGATGTCGCGAAGCCCATCTCGGACTTGTTGGACACTTTCAAATCGATTCACGAGTTCGGAAGCCATATGACCTGACGCTACTTCGCGAGCCTTCAAACCGCATCATCGGCTTCGCTCAACGCAACGAGAGAACGATCGAAATTCACTCGTTTGGCGAGCCTCGACGTCTCGTACTGCAACCGTTTAACGCCGCGCTCGCCCAGCGTTGCCGGTTGCTCCGTGCGACGGGGGTCGCCAACGTCTTTTCGCTGCGTTATCGACTGTCAGCAGGAAACTCCGGCCATATCAGCCGCGGCAAGAGTGTTTTCGAGCAGACATGCGATTGTCATTGGCCCAGTGCCGCCGGGCATCGGTGTAATCGCCCCTGCGACTGCCTGCACCTCATCAAACCGCACATCACCGACGATTCCGTCTTCACTGCGGGAAATACCAACGTCGATCACTGTCGCCCCAGGGCGAACATGGTCGGCAGTGATCATGCCAGCCTGACCAGCCGCCGCAACGATGATGTCAGCCTCGCGGCACACAGACATGAGGTCGCTCGTGCGAGAGTGCGCAAGAGTTGTCGTCGCATCCACACCACGACGACCGAGGAGCAAGATCTGCGGCAGACCGACCAGTGTCGAGCGACCTACAACGACTGCCCGTTGACCACTTGTGGCAATGCCGTAAGAATCGATAAGCCTCATCACTCCTAACGGTGTGCAAGGTGCGTGTCCAGGAAGTCCGCGGACGAGTCGTCCGAGCGAACGATCAGTCAAGCCATCGATGTCTTTCTCTGGCGGCAGCATTGCGAGCACGGGTTCGGCGTCGAGATGATCTGGAAGCGGCAGTTGCACAAGAATTCCATGGACACCCGAGTCGGCAACAAGTTCGGCTACAGCCTGCTCGACCTCTTGCTGAGTTGCTGAGTTGGGCAGTTCAATACCGCGAGAAATCATGCCAGCTTCGAGTGCCTTCCGGTGCTTCATATTGACGTACACCCGACTCGGGGCGTCGTCACCAACGAGTACTGTCGCAAGACAGATTGAGGGCGAGCCAGCTGCTTCAATGCGGTCTTTCAAGTGCCCCACGGTGAGATCGCGAAGGCGGTTACCGTCGAGCAATAAGGCCCCGCCTTCGGTATAACTCGGCTCCGCAACAACGTTCACGGTGCTAAGTCTACGAACACCCCGTCAAATGTTCCATCGCTTGACAGTCGCTGCTTTTGGAGTTGTTGCCCCGAGACGCGAGTTCGGCCGGCCCCGAAGGGCCGGCCGAACCACTCGTCAGTCTGAACTGATCAGGCTGCTGCGCGAGCGGCCTCGAGCCACTCATCAACCTGAGCACGGTTGTCGTCGATCCAGCCTTGAGCAAGATCGAGGACAGCGGTGCCTTCAGCCATCTCAACGTTCATCAATGAAACGTCGATAACGCTCATCTTGAACAGTTCGAGCAACTTGGCGGCAGCCGGGTTGGCCTCAAGCCAATCGTTGTTCGCAGACACCTGAATGTCAGCAGCGACCCATCCGAGCTGGCACACGCCGTCCTCGGAACCTGGGCACTGATCTGCACCGATTGATGCGGTGCCAGGCCGCTGGTCGTAGCCTTCGCCGCCCTCGGCACCAAGTGGGTTGGAGTCGTCAATGACGTCGTTGACCTCGAGCCAAAGCACGTTGTCGCCTGGACGGAGTTGCGTGATGTACGCGCTTGGTGTCCAGGTGTAAACGATTGCTGGCTCGCCAGCATCAGCTTTGGTTGCGGCCTCGGCAAACATTGCGTCGTAGCCTGCGATGGTCTGCTTGATGTTCTCCCAACCAGAGAATGCAATCTGGCTCTGGATGATGTCATCACAGGTCCAGCTCTCTGAACAGCCGTAGATGTCGGCGATTCCGTTGCCTGGGTCTGGGTCATCAGCGTCGTATGCCGCAATCGCATCTGCGTTCGAGTTGAAATCGTCTAGTGAGGTGATTCCATATTCTTCAGCAAATGACTTGGTGATGAGGTAGCCCTGAAGACCGCCTGCCATCATCATTTCGCCAAGGGGGCTCACGTGGTCTCCCACGAGCGAGCCGTCTGGAAGTTCGTTTGCAAGCCACGAGTTGTGACCTGGGTACCACGAGTTGATCCAGAAGTCGGCGTCACCTTGCGCCATTGCAATGTAGGCGTTTGCTGGTCCGAGTTCGAGATCCTTCGGATCGCTGACGTCGTAGCCGAGTTCTGCGAGAAGCAAGTGGGCAACATAGGCGTTCGGATCTTCAGTTGACCAGTCGGCTTTCGCCATCGTCACTGACGTCCCTTCGCCCGGGGCTGCGTCATCGCCGCCGCAGGAAGCCACGATGAGTCCGAGGGCCACGAGCGTCGCTGTGAGTGCTCTCTTTTTCTTAATCATGTTTTCTCCTTAGGTGGTGTGTCGTCACGCCGCAAACAGTTCACGCCGCTCACGAGGCAACACTTTTTGTTTCCCAACATCGGGATCGATGCTGGAAATCTTGAAGCGGTCATGAGACCACCTCTTCGTAGACTTTTGACCGCTCGAAGACGGTCACAATCGACCTCGCCGAAAAGAACGCAAGGGCTCCCGCAATGAGGGCAAGCATTGCTCCGACCCCGCTGTAGTAGTTCTTGTCGGTTGCTCTAGCGAGCGTCCCGACGAAGCCGAGCGAAAGACCGACGACTCCAGCGCCAAAGCCCATTGCGACGACCCCGGACATCCATCGGCGTCGATTCGAAAAGCCTGCGGCACCAGAAGCCCCGACTGCACCGACGCCCGCAACGATGACTGCACCGAAGACCCACGGCCCCAACTGAACACCCTTCGGGTCTTGGCCGGTGATCACAATGCGCTCAACCGCTTGAGCCTTCGCACGGATGACCTGAATCTCGGTTGCCGCAACTCCGACATCCATCTCGCCGGCCTCTGCCTTACGTTTCACTTCCTCGATCTCAGCCTGAAGCGCCGGAGTCAGCACGACGCCGCCGCGTTCATCGAGTTGCCACATTGACACCATCGAGACGGCTGCGATGCCGATTGCGAAGCTTGCAACGACAATCTGCGACGCACCAATTCGCTGCCGGAGCGGCCGGCGCGGGCCGTACGGGGCAGAACGAATCCACACCACTCCTGCAACCGTTGAGACCAATCCGCCGACCAGAGCAACGAACACTCCGAGACCAGCCGAATAGTCCGGCGACGCTGCGCTCGGATTCGCAACAAAGTACCCGAGCACGGTAATCACCATCGCAATTGACATCACCACCGCAATATCGGGGTTAAACATTCGAGCCCGCCGGCGGCCTGAAAGGACCAAGAGCACCGTTGCAATCTGCATCACCGCCCCCAGCAAGACGATGTAAGCGAACCACGACCCTCCCTCGGCGTCGAAGGCTCCGAACGACGATCCATTCAACCCGGCATCGGCTAGCCGCGAATATCCGGTGAACAATGATCCGTTTGATGCCCAGGCAAAGGCCAAACTGGCAAGAGAAATGAGGGCTCCGATACCGAGCAACCCGGCAAACAGTCGCTCTTGCGAATCGACCGGCGCAACCTGACCTTCGGTCAACTCCTCTTCACTTTGGGTCGACGACAAAGAAGGGTTGAAATCGGGGTTCTCCAACAGAAGTTCCGGCTCACGCCGTGCGCGCCACGCCGTCGACATTCGACTGAACAGCCCCGCGCCACCGGTCTGAGTCTGTGAAATTCGGTCGAGGATCACGGCAAGAAGGAAGAAACCAAGACCCGCTGATGCCGCTAAGTTGACGTCCTGTTGGCCGAGCGCTCTGAAGAGAAGGGCACCCATGCCTCCGGCCCCAAGGATTGCCGCGATTCCAAGCATCGAAAATGCAAGCAACAACGTCTGGTTGATACCCGTCATGATGGCGGGTCGCGCTAATGGAAGTTGAACATCTCGCAACACGCGCAACTCACGAGCCCCGTAGGCGCGCGAGGCCTCAACAACATCTTCAGGAACCTGGCGGATACCAAGGTTTGTCAGTCGAATCAAAGGTGGGAGGGCAAACACCATCGTGGCCATCGTTGCCGAGACTCGACCGACTCCCCAGAAGTACACGAAGGGCAACAGGTAAACAAACGAGTGAATGACCTGCATTGCATCGAGCGTCGGACGCATGACCTGCCAGACCGAGTCGACGCGGCCAGATAACACTCCAAGAGGAATGCCAATGATGATGCACACGATCACTGCAACGAGAATGAACCCGATCGTTCGGGCAGTTTGTACCCAGAATTCGTTTCCGAGGAGTCCACAAATAATGAGGCCCGCTGCTGAACCCATCGCAACAGTCAAGTTTCGGACGAGCCATGCGATCACAAACATGATCGCCACAACGACGAGCCACGGAATTGCGATCAAAAAACGGTCGACCAGATTTTCGAGCAAGAACTCAAATGGCCACGCAATGACGTCGAGCGCCCCACCCATGTTGAGAGTGATCCAGTTGACGGCTTCTTCAATCCAACTCCCGAACGGGATGTTGAACTCGTCAAGAACGGCGTCGTCAAAGATGCCAGGGCCGTCATCGTTGCGAACGAGGCTCACAAGAACACCTCCCGTTCAAAACTGTCGATCAACGACTCGACGCGTCCCAATTCTTCCATAATGTGACGCGGATCAAGGTTGCCGACAAGCTTGCCGTCTTCGACAACAGCAATCGGCAAACCGCGCCCTGCGAACGCGTAAATTTCGTTCAGCGTCTGCCTCGGACCACACCGTTCGAAGTCGGTGCGTAGGGCTTCTGAAACTACCGACGCTCCACGCTCGAGAGCGTCGAGACCATCGGCAACGGTCAGCATTGCTTCAGGAGCGCCATCTGCGTCGAGGACGAACACTCCAGCCCGATCTTCAATTGACCGGACTGCGTTTGCAAGCGAGTCGGTTGCGGTGATCGGCGCAGGTTCAACCATCACTTCCTGAACCTCAATAACCCGGCCTTGATCAACGTCTTGGACGAACTCGGCCACATAACCCGATGCAGGCTTCGTCAGAATCTCTTCGGGCGTACCGATCTGCACCACTCGACCGCCGCGCATAATGCACACCCGATCGCCGATTCGGAGGGCTTCGTTGAGGTCGTGAGTAATGAAAAGAATGGTCTTTTTCAGTTGCTGCTGAATCGCCATTAGTTCGTCTTGCATTTGACGACGAATGAGTGGGTCTAAAGCGCTGAAGGCCTCGTCCATGAGCAGAATCGAAGGGTCGCTTGCAAGGGCCCGAGCAAGACCCACCCGCTGCTGCATGCCACCCGACAACTGCGAAGGCATCGACATGGCGTATCGCTGGAGCCCGACGAGCGACAACGCTTCCATCGCCGAGTTAAGGCGTTCAGTTTTATCAACCCCTTGCACCTCGAGCCCATATGCCACGTTGTCGATGACGTTTCTATGCGGGAACAACGCAAAGTGCTGGAATACCATCCCCATCTTCTCGCGGCGTACTGCCTGCAGCGCACGCCCCGACAAGGTTTGGATATCAACATCGTCAACCCAGACACTCCCGGCTGTGACCGAATGCAATTGGTTAACGGTTCGGATCGCTGTGGACTTTCCAGACCCTGAAAGCCCCATGATCACGAAAAGTTCACCCTGACGGATATCAACGTTGACATCAGCGAGGCCTACGACGTGGTCAGTCCAGGCTTGGATCTCCGTCTTTGAATGTCCAGCTCGTGCGAGTTCGAGGGCACGACCACGCGGTTGTTCCCCGAAAATCTTGTAGACGCCCTCTAGGCGGATGGTTCCTGTCACGATCTCGATATGTGTCGGCTCGGGCCACCAAAACGCCAAGCAACTCCCGCGGAACGCACTAGCCCAGAGCGCCGGACCTGTGTGCTCACCCGGGGTCACTCAAAGCGACCTCGGTAGGAGACCTTAGTCGGTTTGCCAGGTGGACGCCATTATCCGCTCCCTAAAACGATCAACATCAACCGCTGTTCGAATCAGTTCACTTCTTTTTGCGTCGTCGGGCCGCCCGATTTCCTGGCTGCCCACCTCCGGTGCGGCGACTTGCTGCGACTGGTTTACTCCCACGGTTCCCGCCCGCCTTATACGGCTTTGCACGGAACCAAAGATTGCAGGCCCACTTCTCACCGTCACCAACTGGCATTCCACCGTGAAGAGAACGCAGGTGGAGGTTCGTCGCTTCATCTTCGATGTTGTGAAAGATCACCAGACGGCCAGGTTTCGCCTCAACCTCAAGGTCGAGTTTTGGGAAGCTTGTGCCCCCGCCGCCGGCAACATCGTTGAGATACATCAGTGCGGTGAGCACACGTTGACCGCCATTTTCTGTTCGAAGACGACCCTTTTCGGTTCTCAAATCCCAGCCATCGAAATGAGGCCGATATTCCTGGGTTTCGGCGTAATGAACCACCTGCATCGACTCCGAGTGATGGGGAGGAATATCAACGAGGTCGCTAACCCGATGAACGATCTCTTGCACTTTGGAAGAGTCACCGTAACGCACCCACGCAACAGACCCCGTTCGGGCTGCTGAGGTGGTATTCACCCGAGTTGAGGTCACCTTTGCTTCCTCTAGCCGAGGAGCGGCAATTCCGATCACATGAAGCCGTTCCTCAGGGCTCAAGAAATCGTCGATCACCCATACGACCGGGTCGTCCGCAAGTTGTTCACCAATTGGATACGACGACGAAAGTTTCACATCACCATTGTTGCAGGTCGGGCCCCACCCAAAACCGTGATGCGCAGACGTATGCCTAACGGAACAAGTCGCGAGAGATGTCTCGGAGCACCGGAGCCATCGTCGCATCGTCATCAAACGTGAAATCAACGCCGCTCACTACAGCAACCGGAATGCGCGATGTATTGCCCTTCACAAGTTCAGCTGCTGCGGTCACTTCATCGACGACGCACAGTTCTTGCACCTTAAATTCGTGCCCATGCGGGTCAACTTCGCCGATGTACGACCTCATCGGATGCATTCCGGCGAGCCCCACGCAAATATCTGTTTGGCCCTCACGCCACGGTCGACCGAACGTGTCACTGATCAGCACTGCGACATTGACGCCCAAATCGTTGAATCGAGCCCGCATACGTCGTGCCGAAGCATCGGGGTCTTTCGGCAGGACAACAATGCGGTCATGAGCGCCGCTTGATGACTGATCAACCCCTGAATTTGCACACACGAAACCATGATGCGTTTCAGTGATGAGCACTGGACCAAGTTGACGAACGATGCGGCGACTCTCACGCAGCACAACCTCAACGACTCGCGGATCTTTTTCCCAAGCTTCAGACCAACTCGCAGCAAATGGCGATGGCACGATGTCGTCCAGCTCGATAATCGCGCCCTCTGCTTTCGACACAATCTTCGATGTCACGATTACCACATCGCCATCGACGAGATCAGTTCCTGCAGCCACACATTGAGCGTGAATCATCTCTGCGAGGTCGGCACCAACCTGGATCTCTGGAAGACCAGGCAAGGGCCAAATGCGTATCGAACCATCAGATGACATAGGAGAGACGGTAGCCGGTGTTGAGGCATGTGACGCAGGTGCCAAGGTGGCCTTCAGGAGGCACACGACACGAAATGATCTCTGGACTGCACTCGCTGCTAGACAAGTGGTGATGACCGGAATTCACCGAATCGATGCCATCACGCTCACCACACCAGATATGGCTGCCTCAATTGCGTTCTATCTAGCGGTTGGTTTCACCATTTCTTTTGGCGGTGACGATTCAGAGTTCACGACAATGTCGATTGAACCGAACGGCCCTCACGTCAATCTCATCTCAGACCATGAAGCCGGTCGAACACTGGCCTCCTGGGGTCGGGTGATCTTTCATGTCGACGATGTCGACAATCTCCACCGACGACTTGTTGCCGCCGGTTTCCAACCTGACACCGAGCCAGCGGATGCCTCATGGGGCGAGCGATATTTCGCAATACATGACCCGGGCGGCCACGACCTCAGTTTCGCAAGACCTCTCGACAAATAACGCTGCCTACGCAGGCTGGCAGGACGGGCACCACCACACTCGACGAGTTGCGAGAACCGCAGAGAGAATTGGGGTCGAACAACGTCGGCACGGCTGGCCGGCCCGCTTGTAGACGTAAAGGCGATTACCTTTCCGCAGATCGCCAGGTTTACGCGCTCCGACCTCGGCGGGATCAACCGTCACAATCCGACCGATGCGCTCACCGATCTTCATCAGTCGCACCGATAACTCCCACAATTCTTCGGCTGAGTTCTCACTCACTTCACGGGCAGGTCGTCGGGGGTCTATTCCAGCCAAGAAACAGAACTCTGCGCGGTAGACATTGCCGATTCCGGCCACCACGGCTTGATCAAGCAAGACTTGGGCGATCGGAGCACTCCGACGAGAGAGCGACGACATTACTCGGTCAAGGTCTCCCTTACGAACCGCTAGTGGGTCAGGCCCGATGCGGTTCCGAAGCCCTTCCTCTTGATCTGCACTAATAATCTCGCACGCAGTTGGCCCGGACAAATACATCGCTCCGGTAGGGCCAAGCCATCTCATCCGTGTTCCATCAGAGGGTGTAGGTGCCTTTTCCACGTCGGTGAACACTTTGAATTTTCCAAACAAGCCGAGATGGATATGCACGGTGAGGTCACCTTCCCAACGGTGGAAAAGATGCTTACCGACCGCGTCGACACCCTCGAGTCGCCGGCCATTTAGTTCTGCGGCACCATCAGAGAATCGGCCCTGCGGCGAGTCGACTTCGAGAATCTCACCTGCGAACCGCCGGCGCTGTAGCCGCGCCGCTCGATGAATGGTGTGGCCCTCAGGCATGGCACCGTCGTTGTGAGTGGCAAGTCAACACGATGTGATTGTGACCGACTACCCAGCGATGTTCCAGTCGTCCTCAGAAAGATTTGGGGTTGCGCAGGCGAAGCTCAATCGGCGTAACAACGGGGCATTCCCCGACGCTCAAAGCACTGACTTACTGCGCAGTGGGCATATCAAGGGAGGCGTAGCCCGGCATTCCCGACTCAGGCCAGCGCTGTGTCACGACCTTTGCTCTCGTATAGAACTCGAGGCCTTCAGGCCCATGTACATGGTGTTCACCAAACAGCGAATCCTTCCACCCACCAAATGAGTGGAATGCCATCGGTACTGGAACCGGGACGTTGATACCGACCATGCCGACATGCACGCCTCGAACAAAACGACGTGCCGCGGCTCCGAAATTTGTGAACACCGCTGTTCCATTTCCGTAGGGATTCGCATTGATGAGATCGATTGCTGCATCCACATCGTCAACTCGCACAACTGAGAGCACCGGCCCAAAGATCTCGTTGGTGTAGACATCCATTGAGGTGTCGACGCGGTCAATAACCGTTGGCCCCACAAAGAATCCGTTCTCAAAACCAGGAACAACTAAACCTCGACCATCAACCCGGATTTCTGCACCCTGTGCCTCGCCTGAATCAATGAAGCCAACGATGCGATCACGGCTTTCAGGAGTCACGATCGGGCCCATCTCGCTTGCCGCATCTCGACCGGAACCGACGGTAATCGACCGTGCCTGCGCATCGACCTGCTCCATCAACCGATCCGCCTCAGCGCCCACTGCTATCGCAGCTGAAATCGCCATGCAGCGCTCCCCGGCTGAGCCGAAAGCCGCCGCCGCAAGCTGCTCGGCAGCGAACTGCATGTCGGCGTCAGGAAGCACAACCGCGTGGTTCTTCGCTCCCCCGAGTGCCTGCACTCGTTTTCGATTCGCAGTTGCTCGGCCGTGCACGTACTGAGCGATCGGAGTCGAACCGACGAATGAGACGGCAGCGACATCGTCATGATCGAGCAGTGCATCGACAGCAACTTTGTCGCCGTGCACAACATTCAATACCCCGGGCGGAAGTCCGGCCTCTGCAAACCATTCAGCAAGCAATACCGATGCAGATGGATCTCGTTCAGATGGTTTCAACACGAAGGTATTGCCGCATGCGATTGCAACCGGGAACATCCACATCGGCACCATCGCAGGAAAGTTGAATGGCGTGATTCCGACACAAACGCCGAGCGGCTGGCGGAACGTGTACGAATCGACTCCACCTGATACCTGGTCGGAATATGCGCCTTTCGTCAACGTCGGCAATGAGCATGCGAATTCGACAACCTCAAGGCCGCGCTGTACTTCTCCGGCTGCGTCCGACAGCACTTTGCCGTGCTCGTCAGAGATGATCTCAGCGAGTTGACCAGCACGGCTATTGATTATCTCCCGGAACGCAAACATCACCTTCGTGCGAGCAGCGAGCGACTCTTCAGACCACAATGCAAATGCTTCGGCCGCTGAACGAACTGCATCGTCAACCACAGAGCCGGTTGCGAGCACGACTTCGGCCTGCATCTCACCTGTTGCCGGATTCCACACCGGCAATGTCGAGCTGTCGGCATCATTCTGTGGGGTGTTGTTGATCCAATGCGAAATGACACGGGTTGACATGCCAGCAGACTATGCCCAATTACCTCAGGTGTAACGGTGCGCAACTTCGATGGTGTCGATCATCACTTCTTTGCGACGGCCAACCCTGCCGTAACATCGCCTCCATGGCCTCTCCCACAGAACGCGATGTTGAACAGGAGGTTCTCGAGTGGTTTCACAAGACATGGAATCCTGATGCCTCGCTCCTGAAGTGGAGAACTCAACTTGTCGATTCAGGGTGGGCGGTTCCATCGTGGTCACCTCAATGGCATGGACTCGGCCTTCCAGCATGGGCAGACCGGGTTGCCCATCGAACGATTCGACAGGCCGGCGGTGTCGCAACACCCCTCGGCGGAGGGATGAGCCTCGCTGCACCAACGATCTATGACCACGCGTCGGATGAGTTGAAATCGACATATCTCAAGCAGACACTCACCGGTGAACTCACCTGGTGCCAACTGTTCTCAGAACCGGGGGCGGGTTCAGATCTTGCCGGCTTGCGGTGCACCGCAATTCGCGATGGAGACGAATGGGTGATCAACGGCCAGAAGGTGTGGAACACGATGGCGCATGATGCCGACATGGCGATTCTCGTCGCCCGCACCGACTGGGACGTACCGAAACATGCGGGCATTACGTATTTCTTGATCGACATGCGCCAGCCGGGTGTCGAAGTGCGACAAATCGTCGAAATGAACTATCACGACTCGTTTAACGAGGTGTTCCTTACCGATGCGCGAGTGCCTGCGTCCGACGTTGTTGGGGAGATCAATGACGGATGGAAGGTCGCCCGCGGAACACTCGCTCATGAGCGTTCTTTTGCATCGATTGGCAACGTGTATTTCGCCCCCGATGCTGCTGGCCGAGTGATCGAGGAGGCAAAGCTCGAAGCGGCAGAGTTCAACAAAACCTATGAGTGGTATCCGCAACGCATGGGTCGCGCTGACCTCACCTTGCCGAGGGCCCAAGCGCGTGGTGTTATCGATGATCCGAATGTCCGTCAAGAACTCATGAAACTGCGCAGCTTTCACCGTGCATCTGAATGGACTGCCGAGCGAGCCAAGGCAGCCCGTGCACTCGGAAAACCGCCAGGGTCAGAGGGCTCAATCGGGAAGCTTGCTCTGTCACGAATCGCTCGCAACGCCAATCATGTTCATTCGACGATTGCCAGCGCTCAGGGAATGTTGAAGTCAGGAGATGATCCACTTGATGCAGTCGTTGCTGAAATTCTTGTCTCGACCCCGGCTCAGTCGATCGCAGGCGGAACCGACGAAATCCAACACAACATCCTCGGCGAGAACGTGCTCGGACTGCCAAAAGAGCCGGCAACTGACCGGGGTGTCGCATTTAAGAATGTAGGAACGTCATGAGTGGCTTAGCGTTCAACATCAATGACGCTCTCCGGGTCACCATTGGCGATGACTTTGTTGCTGTCGTCGAACTTACAAAACCACCGAACAACTTTTTCTCCATGGATCTCATCGGTGGGGTCGCCGAAGCGCTCGAACACCTCGACACCGATGAACGGTGTCGGTCGATTGTGCTGTGCGCCGAGGGGAAACATTTCTGCGCAGGAGCAGATTTCTCGACTGGTGACACGCATTTCACTACCGAAGACCTCTACGCAGCAGCCGTGAGAATCTTCCGCACGACGAAGCCAATCGTTGCTGCGATTCAAGGTGCAGCAATTGGCGGCGGACTCGGGTTAGCCCTTTCGGCCGATTTTCGAATTGCGTCACCTGAAGCGCGTTTCTCTGCCAACTTCGCCCGACTCGGCTTTCACCAAGGGTTCGGCCTGAGCGCCACCTTGCCTCGCCTCGTCGGCACTCAAGCAGCAGCAGAGTTGCTCTACACCGGTCGGAGAATCGGTGGAGAAGAAGCGGTATCTCTCGGGATGGCAGATCGTCTGAGTTCGCTCGATGACCTGAGATCGTCCGCTCATTCGCTTGCGCGCGAAATCGCCGTCTCCGCGCCTCTCGCCGTTCAATCGATTCGCATGACTCTACGAGGGACCCTGGCCGATGAAGTTGCCGCTGCGACTGACCACGAAGGGCGAGAACAAGCATGGCTGCGCGACACCAGCGACTTCAAAGAGGGCACTGCAGCGATGGCCGAACGCCGAGAGCCCCGTTTCACCGGCAAGTAATTCACGCACCGACGTCTGAGACCGGTCGTTTCACTGTGTACCGTCTGCGTATGGGTGCATTTGATGACATTGCTGATGGAGTTGTTGCAGCGATCACCGCAGGTGACAGCGCAGCGCTCGGCGAACTGTACGCCGATGATGTGGTGGTGTGGCATAACACTGATGGCATTGAGATGACCAAAGAGGAGAACCTTGCGAGCCTCGACGCGCTCGCTGCGATGACAACCACGCGTTCATTCAGCAATATTCGTCGTCACGAAATCGATGGTGGCTTCGTACAGCAGCATGTTATGCACCTCGGCTGGGGCTCTGGGTCTGGAGATCTCCCTGCCTGTCTCGTGGTCAAGGTCGAGAACGGAAAAATCATCAGGGCAGACGAGTACTTCGATGGAGCGACCATCGCCACATTTGGAAGGTAACTCAGTAACGCGCCGGGCGCAGCGTCGCCGCTCACGCTGGCGTTGAGTTCTCTTTTGCGCGGCCGATACCGACTACGTGAAGAGCGATTCACGGCCGGTGGCTAACCCAGCCTCATCGACACCGCATGATCCAGCAGTTGAGACGGAACTGTCACACCGGGCGTCAGCACGGCGCGGGTCGCGGGATCGACGCGTGCCTTTACCCCTGAGGACAAGAACGTAATCGTGACCGTGCCATCAATTTCAAGCACGAGCCGGTGGGTTGGTTGACCGAAACAGTCGATTAGATCTTCCGTAACAAGAGGGATACCGAAGTTATCAGTCACTTGTGCCTACCTTTCTGCCCAAGACGTATTCGTGAAAGGGGTTCTTCGAGAGCATCATCGCGAAGGTCAAAACCGGTAAGGGCGTGAGTGATTCGAAGCGCCGCCACTCGTGCACCCCAGAGGTTTCCTGCCGCTGGACCCAACTCAATCGCTGCGAGGCGGCCTGTCAGATACATCGACCCGCGTCCGAGGCGGAGATCTTGTCGGAGCACCGGAATACCATCAACCTGTCGATTCACGTGAGCTGCGAGTGCGGCGTCAGCACAGAAGTGAGGGCGGGTTCCAGTTGCGAGCCAACAACGGTCGGCTTCCAATAGTTGACCTGAAACGCAGAGCTCCAAGGGCCCGGTGTCAGAAAGGTTTCCAGACTCTATCGAACCCACTACATGCGCAAGACGGCCGGCATCGATCTCCGATTCCAGTCTTTGACACATCCATCCAGGCATACTCCCACCACCTCGCGCCGACAGCACCATCTGGAGACGACGTTCAGGATTCCGTTGGCGGTCGAAACCGTCCAAGAAGCGAGGGCCCAACCACCCGGGCTCCACATCGAAATTGCGTTCAACAATTGGGCGGCGCGTCACAAGCGTCACTCGAGCCGATCTCTTAAGGGCGCCAAGAACAAGATGGCCCGCAGTCAGGCCTCCTCCGACCACCACGATGTGTTCACCATCGAGAGTTGGGATATTTCGTAAATCAATTGTTGAAGAATGCTGGATAGAGGCTGTACCGAACGGCTTAGAGAGCGGTTCTGGAACAATCGGTTGCGCAGTATTTCCTGCCCATACAACCTGGCGAGCATGGAACGAGCCGGACGAGGTCGTGACCCGGTACCCGTGGCGTTCAGTTTGAATTTCCCCAACGCTCGCGGCGCACAACATCGAGTCAAGATCTAACTGATTAACGAGCGCCGAACAAAACGAATCAAATACTGACGTTAGCGGTGGGTCGTACGGCAAATGTGATCGCTTTAGAGCATGATCACTCGTGAAACGTGCAAGGGACCCTGGCCAAACATCAGGATGATGGACCATCGGTGAACGCAACACTCCGATTTCGAGACGGCCAAACTGTTCGCGCCAGGTGCGAAGCCACTGCCCACTTGGGTCAACGACGACAATTCCATCCTTCAGTGAGGGTCTTGCCGTTAATAAATGCGAGACAACCGTGAGCGCGTGCGGCCCCGCTCCGACAACGCAAACTTCAACATCACGCATTGTGGTCCGCCGTTTTTCGTTCCGACCACCAAGAGCGAAGAAGCGATTCCGCTGAGTCTCTATCGCCAGAATGAACATCGGAAAGCAACATTTCAATTGCGGCACCGACCGCAGGGCCGGGCGGGATATTGAGGATCTCCATGATTTCAGCGCCGCTCAATACCGGCCTTCTACGAGCCTCCGCATCTGAACGGGCAAGCTCTCGAATTCTTTGTTCGAGACGATCCACCTTCGCTTGAATCGCCCTCACCTTCTGCCGATTTCGGGTTGTGCAGTCGGCCCGAACCAAAAGATTTAGATCGCCAAGCAATTCGCCGGCATCAACGGCGTACCGACGAACCGCGCTGTCCGTCCAACTGTCATCAAAGCCCTTGAAGCGACCACTTAGCCCCACAAGTTTTGCAACCTGTTCGGTAAGAAGGTCATCAAAACCCATCTTTGAAAGTCGTTGAAGGGTGATCCGAGCTCCCACGGCCTCATGATGGTGGAACGTCACACCACCGGGCCCAAACCGCCTCGTTGCCGGCTTTCCTATGTCATGCATCAGCGCGGCGAATCTCACTCTCAACTCGGGCGGACTCGACTTTGTGACCGCGAAGGTATGAGCAAGCACATCTTTGTGGTGATGAATCGGGTCTTGTTCCATCTGCATTTCGATGACTTCAGGAATCCACCGCGCAAAGAAGCCGTCTTCGACCATCACCCAAAATCCTGGAGTCGGATCTTCAACGAGAAGAGCTGCGGTGAGTCGATTGCGAGCAGCGACAGACCCATCGATGTTCTCAGCCTGCTCGGTTGATATTTGCGTCACGATTACACCAACTTTCCCGACACTAAGTCTGCGATAACGAGACCACCAGTTGTTGTGCCCATTGCGAGCCGCTCTCCATCAACACTCCACCTAAGGACGGTGACCTCACTGTCCAGATGCATAGAACTGACTGGAATATCTCTTAGGTCGGGCGACCATAGCCTCACGAGACCGTCGGCGTCGCCAGTTGCGACAAAACCCGTTGCTCCAACGTCACAGCAGGTAATCGGGGTGTGGTGCCCGATACTGCACTCCGGCGCGCCACTGATGACCCCCTCATCGTCGATGTGCCACCAACTGAGTTCATCATCTGAACCCGCTACAACGAAATCGCCGACCGGCGACATTCCAAGATGGCGAATGGCATCCGGGTAACCGGTCAACTCAAAGCCACCTTTCAGGTCTGAAAGGTGGCGCACATGAATTGAGCCTGTTGAATCTGCCGCTGCAATGCGCCGAGTACCTGCCGCAGCAGCTATCGATACCACGCTCGGCATCTCAAGTCTGTCGCTGACGCACATTCGATCGACGTCGACTACGACTAAGCCATTTACTCCCGCTCCGAGCCACGCTGAGCCACCGAGATGAACCGCCGCCCTGAGAGCCCCTGTAGGGATAGTCGAGTTTTCGATGGCATATAACTCACCCCGACGCAGCACACTAAAGCCACCAGCACCTGCGAGAACGCAGTAGCCATCATCGGACTCCACCTCATCGGTTTGGGCCTCCGTCGACTGCGCACTTATCGGGCCGGGTACCGGAAGGCAGTCGAATGAATCCATCCCTATGACTGCAGCACCCGCCACACCATCAACTATCACAACCTGATTGCGAGAGAGCCAGCACACATCAACAGGGTCTGAAGCGACCGGACCAACCGGATAGTCCTTGAGACCGAACAACATGCCGTCAGCAGTCAGCGCCAGCAGTTTCCCGCTCGGCGACCATGCGACCTGTCGTACAGCATCGGCGAACTGATGCCGCTCGCCGAGTTTGATCTCAGAGAGGATGCTCACGACGCAATGGTCTCTGCGAAGCGCGCCATCAACTCATCGCCGTCGAGCCCAACACCTGAGATAGCGATCACACTTTCAGATGAGCAAGTAACGGATTCTGTGCTTTCTGCGTGGCTTCCTGCAAACGACAGCACCCCGTGGCAGCAAGTTCGTTCTTTGTTGCCCTGAACACTCACCGTGCCCTGAAGGCGGAAGAGCCGACTTGCGTGACTTGCAATCATCCAATCGAACCACTCGTTAATCGCATCCTCGTCGAGAGGCTGGTCTGCTCGCAAGACGACTGTCGACAGACCACCTGGATGATCTGCTTCAACCGACCGGACCTCTGGGGCAACATGCCATGCCTGCAGCCGACCTCCATCACCACACCGCTCCCCAGCTCCAAGGACCTCTTTAGCAAAACCGGAGCGGCCCATGAGTTCGGCGCGAATTCGCTGCTCAATATGAGGAATCACATTGCCGCAGTTCCCGAGGATGAATCGATCGGCCACCGCAATAGCCGGAAGCAACGAGTCATCAATAATGTCACCACCAGTGGTGAGGCGGGTTGCAAGCTCGGCTGCGTCGACGTGAACAAGAACGGCGTCAAGCGAACTGCGTCGAGTGATTTCGACGGAGGAGAGAATTGTCGAAATGGCAACCAGAACGTCACAGCGGGTCGGGTCGAGAAAAATCACAATCTGATTCGGAACTTGCGCGCGTCGCGTCGCCCGAACAACCGAGCAAACCAGGTCCTCCCGGATCGCGCAGCACTGGCAGTCTCTATTTCGAAAGAAGACCTCTGGCTCAGACGCACAGACACGGACGTCAGAAGGGGCATTCCCTTCCGCTACCGTCATTGCAGTTATCTGATCGAAAATGAACGTTGTCCCTTCGGCCCAAAAGGGCACATCGAGGACTTCCCTCGGACGAGGGCTAACCACCACAGTTATCGGAACAGACACACTGACATCATAGTGAGAATGATTCTTATTCTTGCTATTATGATTCCATGTCACAGAAATGTCAGCTTTTTGGCACCGGGCCTGCATTTGGAAAGTCCGTCTCACACTCCCACCGGCGGACAAACCGCAGATTTAACCCCAACATTCAAAAGAAACGGTTCTGGCTCCCCAGCGAGAAACGGTACGTGCGGCTGACCTTGTCAGCTCGAGCCATCAAAACGGTCGACCGCCGAGGCATTGAATCAGTTGTCGCCACGATCCGCGAAAACGGTTACAAGGTCTGAGGAGAGATCATGGCGAAAGCAAGCAAAGATCGGCGCCCGATCATCAAGCTGAAGAGCACCGCTGGCACGGGTTATACCTACGTCACAAAGAAGAACAAGATCAATACTCGTGACCGGCTCACCCTCATGAAATACGACCCTGTCGTTCGCCGCCACGTTGAATTCAAGGAGGAACGCTAATGAAACCCGGTATCCACCCCGATTACCACTACGTCATGTTCGAAGATACGTCAACCGGCGACTCGTGGATCACGAGGTCAACGATCAAGTCCGACCGCACAATCGAAGTCGATGGCCAAGAGTACCCGCATGTGATCCTCGACGTCTCCAGTTACAGTCATCCCTTCTACACCGGCACAATGAAAATTGTTGACTCTGCCGGTCGGGTCGAGCGATTCAACCGCAGGTACGGCCAGCGCACTCCAAAGAGGGAAACAAAATGAACTCTGTGTTGTGTTTTCACGTGACTTTCGCTGGTTTCCATCATGTCTAGTCGCCTGCCGGTAACTGTCCTCTCGGGCTTCCTCGGGGCCGGAAAGACCACGCTGCTCAATCAAGTCCTTGCCAACAGAGAGGGGCGCCGAGTTGCTGTCATCGTCAATGACATGAGCGAAGTCAATATCGACGCCTCCCTCGTTGCTGAGGGAGCTGCGCTCGATCGAACCGAAGAGCGACTTGTCGAAATGTCAAACGGGTGCATCTGCTGCACCCTGCGTGAAGACTTACTCATCGAAGTCGCTGAACTTGCTCGTCAAAACCGCTTCGACTACCTACTGATTGAGTCAACTGGGATCAGCGAGCCGATGCCTGTTGCAGCAACATTCCTCTTCGAAGACATCGACGGTCACAGCCTGTCTTCTCTCGCCCGCTTGGACACGATGGTAAGCGTTGTAGACGCCTCGACGATTCTCGATCGGTTTGAGACTCTTGAGGAATTAGCTGACCTCGGGGTCGGGCGAGACGACGAGGATGACCGTTCGGTAAGCGATCTACTCATTGATCAGATCGAGTTCGCCGACGTGCTTGTCATTTCAAAGCCTGACCTCGTCAGCGTTGAGCATCTTGAGCGCGTCATTGCGCTCGCCCGACAACTTAATCCGCGTGCTCGAGTGATTGTCGCCGAGCGAGGCGATGTGCCGCTTGAGGAAGTGCTCGACACCGGCCTGTTTGACGAGGAAGAGGCATCGATGGCACCTGGTTGGGTGCAGGCACTTAATGGCGACAACACTCCAGAGACCGATGAGTACGGCATCACCTCGTTCGTGTACCGGCATCGGTGGCCCTTCCATCCAAAGCGACTTGCTCAAGAATTAGATAAGGTCTGGCCCGGCGTCCTTCGGAGCAAAGGCTTTTTCTGGCTCGCTACCCGCCCCGATATCCAAGCTATGTGGAGTCAGGCAGGACTCTCCGTAATGCTCGAACCTCTCGCACCTTGGTACGCCGCCTCGCCTGAAGATGAATGGGAATTCGAGACCGATGAGGATCGCGCTAGTTTTGATGAGCGCTGGGACCCAATCGTCGGTGATCGTCAGACCGAGATTGTGTTTATCGGTGCCGATATGGACGAGGCCGCAATTCGAGCCCGTCTTGATTCCTGCGTCGTAACCGGTCGGGAATTTGAGAAGGGTCCGAAGAAGTGGGCGCACTTTAGAGATCCGTTACCTGAGTGGGATCTTTCTTGCGAACTTGATTACTGACTGGGCTTTACCAGACACTCACCAACTGGCTGAGACCAGTGTTGTGCAAGCGAGTTATTCTCGGGTCTCGTCCGAGACTGGCGGGCGTCTAAGAGAGCTGCTTTTGCCTCAGCTTTGTTCAGCACTCCTCACGCCAGCGCTACCGGTTTGAAGCGGTAGCGAGGCTGCAGCCGAGAGGAGTCCTCCGGCGACAATCAGCCACCAAATTCGGTCGAATCGGGCAATAACTTCTGCAGCGTCGACTATCTCGCCACTGAGGAAGGCCACGGTGAGAGCAACGCCAAAGGTGGCCCCAAACTGTCGGACTGCTTGATTGAGTCCCGAGCCCACACCAACCCGGTTCTGCGGAAGCGCTTGAGCGATGGTGCTTGACAGCTGTGGGATCAATAATGCGACGCCGAGGGCGGTGAGCAACATAGACGGCAAGTAATCAACGAGATAGTTCGGTTCAGCACCGAGCATCACAACTCGGAGCAGGCCCGATGCCGCAAAAAGCAGACCTCCCGCAACTAACAGCGGGCGCTGCCCTACAACCGCCGCAAGTTTTCCTGCTCTCGGTGCGAGAAGTGCCACCAATGACGGGCCAGGAGCCACACCGAATCCGGCAGCGGTGATCGACCACCCCCACACATCGGTGAGGAACAGCACCGAACCAAAAAACATCGCTGCGAAGGCGCCCCCATAGACAAACATCGCAATATTCGCCCACGCAACATTTCGGATTCCAAAAAGGTCGAGGTCAAGGGCAGGCCTCTCGCTACGACGCTGATGAAACCAAAACACCACCAACAACACACCACCAGCTATGAGCGACGTAAGGGTGCGGTTATCTGCCCAGCCCCAGTCTTCGCTCTGTACGACGCCGAGCGACAGCAGCGCCGCCGACCCTGCGAATAGGACCACTCCACTCAATGAAGGAATCTTCATGGTCTCGTCACGAGATTCACGAAGAATTATCCGTCCACCCCAGATGGCGATCAAGCCAACAGGCAAGTTCACGAGGAATACCCACCGCCAGCTTGCAGCATCAACTAGAACGGCTCCCAGTGAAGGCCCGAGGGCTCCAGCCACACCGCCGATTCCTCCCCAGATCGCAACAGCCACCGGAAGCTTTTCTCTTGGAAACGCGCGAATGACAAGGGCAAGCGAACTTGGAATCAGGACAGCGGCACCCACACCTTGCATAACTCGAAACAAGATCAAGACGAATGGAGATTGAGCTGCAGCGCACAATAACGAGGCAGAGGTGAAGAGAAGTGAACCCGCGAGAAATGATCGTTTGTGACCGACTCGGTCTGCAATTTTGCCCGATGGCACGACAAGAGCCGCAAATGCAATCGTGTAGGCGTTAATGACCCATGACAGTTGAGTCGATTCTGCCGACGGGAATGAGCGCACGATGTCCGGGAAGGCAACGAACAAAATCGATGTGTCGAGAAACGTGGCAAATACCGCAAGACCGCTTAGTAGCAAGGTCCGCCAAGCCATCTTTTCGTCAAGTACTTGGGTCTCAGCTGAGTTCACAACTCGCCAACTATCTATCGTCGCCAACTTCGAAGGAAAGATCTGCGGCAACCATAACGACAGCCTAGGCCATGACTACCTCTTCGGAGGATGCCAAACCGATCGAGGCAGAGTGATTCACCAGTCGACTGGCATGCGCCTCGAATCGTCATCCGACGTCCAAAGAAAACGCAAATGAGGAGGAAAAGGTAGTGAGCCCGAACTGCCCAGATCGTCAGCGGTTGACGATTGCGATCGTCAGAACAGTCGCCGCCACCATCGACGCTGCCGCTCTAAGGTGATTCCCTCTTGTCCATTCGACGAGGTATCGGTGCCAAACATGGGGGGCATTTGGATCATCGATAGCGGTATTAGCAAGAGCGTTGTTTCGTGGAACGTGGTAGACCGCAGTCAGAGCAAAGGTGCCAACAACAAAACTCAACGACCCAACCAACAGCCGGGCAGAGACGCTGTTTTCCCAATTAGTGATTGCCGTAATAGCCACCGCAATGTGGGCCAACGTGGTCCCCAAAAAGGGCACCATGAGGCCGGGCTGAACAGCGGTGATGTTGATCGCCTGCACTGCGGTCATCCCGTCCTTCGGCTCGAGACGCTGAAGAGCTGCCATCACAAACGAGGAGAAGGCGTAGAACACACCGCCGACCAGGGCGCTTGCGATCGCCGCTCCTGCGACGAGATACAACTGAATTCCTTGCATGAATATGGGGTCCTTACTGTGCTCTCAATCAAACAGTGGACACTCTCAGAGATTCGTCAA
>Ga0310343_10000108_pt1 | contig 34552 bp, 31 predicted proteins | sample HC15DNA2025_MG_FD_203519 | JGI IMG/M metagenome (GOLD analysis project Ga0310343, IMG submission 203519) | Marine microbial communities from station ALOHA, North Pacific Subtropical Gyre - HC15-DNA-20-25_MG | ecosystem: Environmental > Aquatic > Marine > Oceanic | place: Pacific Ocean: North...
AAGTATCGATAGCCCTTATCGGTTGGGATTCGACCGGCTGACGTGTGCGGCTGTTTTAGAAATCCCTCTTGCTCTAAATGGGCAAGCTCATTTCGAACTGTTGCGGAAGAGACACCCACTCCAGGCGCGTCAACAAGGTGGGAAGAACCCACTGGCTGCGCTGTCGCTATGTACTCATGAACGACAGCGCTGAGAATCGCAGTCTTACGGTCGTCGAGCATCTGGCACTCAACGATATCGACTGCTAGCGAGCACGGGCGGCTTCATAACGCCGTAAAGCCTCTTTTCGTTCCTCGCCGTGGTCAACCATTGGCGCCGGGTAGCCGTCGGAGTTGAGTTCGGGAATCCATCTGCGCTGATACTCACCCGAAGGATCCCAGCGCTCAGCTTGAGCCGTCGGGTTGAACACCCGGAAGTACGGCGCTGCATCCGTTCCTGTGCCCGCCGCCCACTGCCAACCGTGGTTATTTGATGCGAGGTCACCGTCGACCAGATGTTGCATAAACCACTTCGCACCCCACTGCCACGGCAGATGAAGATCTTTCACCAAGAAGCTCGCCACGATCATCCGAACCCGGTTGTGCATCCACCCAGTCGCAGCGAGTTGGCGCATTCCTGCGTCAACGATCGGAAACCCGGTCATACCCTGTGCCCATATTTCGAAACGAGTTCGTGCAGCGCCGTCGGTATCGATTGCAATGCCGTTGAGTTTCGTGTCGAGGTTTGCCCACGCAGAGTCTGGACGACGGAAAAGAACATCGGCGTAGAAATCGCGCCACGCAAGTTCGCTTTCAAATGTCGAGTGATGTTCGCAGGTCGGATCGAGTTCTTGCAGCAGTCGAGCTGGGTGAACCACCCCAAATCGAAGTGCGGTCGACATACGGCTCGTCCCATCGACCGCCGGCAAATCTCGGGTATCGCGGTAGTGATGCAAACCGTTGCAAGCGAATGTTTCCCAGCGCCGGGTCACGCGCTCGGAGGAAAGGTCGGTCAATTTGTCGTCGACGAGATCGTCGACGTGCTGATCGAGCAGATCTCCGACGTCGTCGATCGAAACCCAATCAGGGTTGGAGGGTGGATCATTGAGCACCGACTCAGAAGCGTCGAGAGTGAGTCGCCATCGCTTCCGGAACGGAGTGAAGACCGAATACGGCGAACCGTCATCCTTCAACACCCCTCCCGGCGCAACGAGATAGGGCGAGCCTGTTCCAATGAAGCGACAGCCAACCTCACGCAAGGCAGCTGCAACCTCAGCATCGCGGCCGTGCCCGTATGGGCCGTAATCGCGAGACACGTGCACTTCGGAGACCCCGAGTGTCTTCACCATGTCTGTAAGCACCTCGGCCGGACGACCTCGGCGAATGACGAGCGCGCCTTCGGTGGCCTGCCTGAGGTCGTGAAGGGCAGAGGCCAATGCAGCTCGACGTGGGCCGCCCGCTCGATCAAATGCCGGATCGACAATAAACAGCGGCACGACCGGACCAACCGAAAGTGCCCGGTCAAGAGCCTGATTGTCGCAGACGCGCAAGTCTCGCCGGAACCACATGATGACAGGGGAAGCGGTCACACTGACAGTGTTGACGTCTCGGCGGGTTCCCGCATGGTCGAGCGAGAAATCAAACCGAATCTCAGCCACATCACGCAGCCAAGCACAATCACCGCGCCATAGAGCAACGACCACGTCAGACCGATTGAGTCGCCGATGACACCAGTGATCGGGCCACCGATTGGATACGACCCAAGAAAGGCAACCGCGCTGAACGCTAGGACACGCCCACGCATCTCAGGAGGACACATGTCTTGGCTCCACGAATTCATCGAAGCGATGAAGCCCGCTCCTCCAAGCCCGAGTGGGATGGCGACAATAAGAGCAACCGGCCCCGACGACGAAAATGCCAGAGCGACTCCTGCGACTCCGAGCACGGAAGCGTTTGCCGTCATCCAACGCAACGTCACCGTAGGCCGACCTGCTGTGAGGAGCGAACCGATAAGGCTGCCAAGGCTTGTCGCCGTCATGACCCAGCCGAACCACATCCGATTTCCCCACGCTGCGTCGGCGATACGAGGCAACGCCACGTTGTGGTTATAGCCAAATGTTGAAACCACTGTGTAGATGATGAACACCGACCCAAACAACGGTGTTTGCGCAATGAAGCGAACGGCCTCTCGAATCGGCTGGCCGCCCTTTGCAACACGAGGTGGTTCGGTCACCAGCGAGCGATCGATCGTGATGATCGAGAAGATAATTGCTACCGACGTGACCGCATTGATGACGAACATCCAGCCGACGCCGAACGGACTGATCAGCAGCGCCGCAATTGCAGGTCCAAAAATTCGCGAACCGGTCATCGCTGCGGTGTTGAGCGACATGGCATTTGAGATTTCTTCCGGCGCAACGAGCTCGGTAAGGAACCCTCGCCGGGAGGGGTTATCGAGAGCCGACACAATGCCCAACATGAGCGTTGCGGCATACACGAAACCCAGCGTCAACGTGCCGACGACATGAGCTAGTGCAAGCAGCACTGCCTGAACAGCCATCAGCGACTGCGTGATAAGTACCACTCGGTGACGATCCACTCGGTCTGACAACGACCCTGCCCACGCCCCAATAACGAGAAGAGGCCCAAACTGCAATGCAGTGAGGACTCCGATGGCTGTTGTCGACTCGGTCAACCGATCGACGACTACGGCGACAGTCGTGAACTGAACCCACGCCCCAATCTGCGATATCGCCATTCCGCCGAGGTACTTCCGCACATTCTTGTGACGGAGCGACCGAAAGGTCGTTGACTCAGAAGGGGACATCGTCTCAGTCGTCCAATTTCAACGCAGAGATGAAAACATCGCCTGGAACTTCGACCCGACCGATGGCCTTCATTTTCTTCTTGCCCTCTTTTTGCCGTTCAAGAAGTTTGCGCTTACGGGTAATGTCACCGCCGTAGCACTTCGCAAGGACGTCTTTGCGCTTAGCCTTCACGGTCTCTCGCGCAATGACCTTGCCCCCAATTGCTGCCTGGATCGGGACATCAAACATTTGCCTCGGAATCAACTCTTTCAGTTTCTCGCACATCCGGCGGCCGTACTGATCGGCACTTTCTCTGTGCACGATCGTCGAGAACGCGTCGGCGGGCGTTCCATTCAGCAACAAATCGACTCGTACAAGATTCGAGGGGTGGTATCCCGCCAACTCATAATCGAGGCTCGCATACCCCTGGCTCCGGCTCTTCAACTGATCGAAGAAGTCGACAACGACTTCGGCGAGAGGAATGTCGTACACCAGCTCAACTCGCTCAGGTGAGAGGTACTCCATTCGCTTCATTTCACCTCGACGCGATTGACAGAGCTCCATTAAAGCTCCGGTGTATTCAGTGGGGCTGATGATCGACACTTTGAAAATCGGTTCTTCAATCGACTCAACCTGTTGCGGAGGAGGAAGTTCAGCTGGGTTATCAACGATGGCGATATCACCATCGGTCCGAGTCACCCGGTATTCGACTGATGGCGCCGTTGCGATGAGTGCGAGACCGAACTCACGTTCAAGCCGCTCTTTGACGATTTCCATGTGCAACAGCCCGAGAAACCCGCACCGGAACCCAAAACCAAGCGCTCCGGACGATTCAGGGGTGTACGTGATTGATGCATCGTTCAACTTCAGTTTGCCGAGCGCGTCTCGAAGGTCTTCAAAGTCGTCACCATCGATTGGGAACAAACCGGAGAACACCATCGGTTTGGGATCTCGGTATCCGGCAAGCGGTGTTTCGGCGCCCTTTGAGGCGGTCGTGACCGTCTCTCCCGAACGGGCGTCGCCAACATCTTTGATGCCCGCAATTAGGTAGCCGACCTCTCCCGGACCAAGTACTTTGACCGGCACCGTTGACGGCTGACGCACCCCAATCTCAAGCGCCTCATGTTGGGCACCCGCCTGCATAAACGACAACTTCGCTCCACTTTGCAGATGCCCGTTCATCACACGCACAGACGACACCACACCGCGATATTGGTCGAATTGTGAATCGAAAATAAGGGCCTGAAGCGGCTCGTCGGCCGAGCCCTTCGGAGCGGGAATTCGCTCAGCAATTGCATCGAGAAGTTCGGGTACCCCCTCGCCAGATTTTGCGGAAATCCGCAGAATTTCCTCGGCAGGAATGCCGAGCACGGTCTCGATTTCCATTGCGTATCGATCAGGGTCTGCGGCAGGAAGATCAATTTTGTTTAAGCACGCCACAATTTCAAGGTCGTTCTCAAGCGCCAAGTAGCAGTTCGCCAGAGTCTGAGCCTCGATTCCCTGTGCAGCATCAACGACGAGCACTACACCTTCACATGCGGCCAGCGAACGTGAGACCTCGTAGCCAAAGTCAACATGGCCGGGGGTGTCGATGAGATGAAAGACGTGGCCATTCCACTCAACACGGACATTTTGGGCCTTGATGGTGATGCCCCGCTCACGCTCAAGATCCATCGAATCGAGATATTGAGCTTTCATATCTCGTGTTTGCACCGCACCCGTGATCTCAAGAATTCGATCGGACAGCGTCGATTTCCCATGATCAATGTGGGCGATAATCGAGAAATTTCGGATGCGGGAGAGACCAGATGCGGAGTCCATGGCTATCCCCTACGCTACCGCCCGGCGTTGGGAGTGTTCCTCTTACACCGATAGTCTCACTTCGCTGATGAAAACAGTTTGCGCTACGCACACTGCATCATCTTGAGACACGATTGGTGCCTGCACCACACACAAATCCTTGAGGTAACTGTGGCGAATATTAAGAGCCAGAAAAAGCGAATTCTCACCAACGCAAAAGCGGCAGAACGCAATCGCGCCGTCCGTAGCGAGTTGAAGACTCGAGTGAAGACCGCAACCGCCAGCGCCGGGTCAGATGATGGCTCATCCGTGCGTCTCGCAATGAGCAAGATCGACCGGGCCGTTGCTAAGGGCGTTTTGCACAAGAACACCGCTGCTCGCAAGAAGAGCCGCTTGATGCAGAAAATCAACGCCGGCTCGTAAGCCGTCGCCAACCAACGTTCAACCCGAGCCTCAGTGCTCGGGTTGTTTCGCGTCTGGGCCTATTTCGGTTTATCTGACAAGATGCATCATCAGCGTGGTCGGCTTGGGGAAAGGCGGGCGAGGCGGGCGACTAAGACCTCAGTCACTGCCACATCGTCGAGACCCGTCCGGCCGCGCACATCAAGATCGGCATCGGCAAGCAAACCCATTGCTCGGCGCAGTCCATCGGTTCCCAGGCGTTGCGAACCCTCAAGAGCCTTTTTTGCTGGAAACCCGCTTTTCATTCCCAGTACCTCAGCAGCGGAATCTTGCGAGTTCGCCCCGCTGCCATCAAGCATCGACATTTTGGCGTAGTGCCCATGCAGGATCGCCATGACCTGCAACGGATGCCGTCCTCCGCCGTGAACCATTCGGTGAAGGAGACTGATTGCCTTGGCCGCGTCGCCTCGGTCGATCGCATCGGTGAGATCCCAGGGAGGGACTCCTCCTGCCTCTCCGAGCAGTGGCTCAACTTCTTCAACTCGGACCCGTGTCTTGGCATTGTGCGAGCTCGCAATCGTGTCGAGAATGCCATCGAGAGCCCCGCTATTTTCGCCGAGCCAATCAACGAGCCGGGCGACTACTCGATCGTCGAGATCAACGCCTTTCGTCGCCGCTCGCGATCGAACCCACAACGCCCGATCCTTCCCTCTCGGGGCAACCGAAGTGCTACGAACCTCTCCCCCTCCAGCCTTTACCGCATCGAGCAATTTTTTTGAGATCGCCCCGCCTCCACCAACCAACACAACATCGGTTGAGTCAAGAGGGCTTTCGAGAAATGAGATCAGTGGCGAGAGGTCGGCGAGATTGAACCGGCCCACATTCCGGGCAACTACCACCCTGCGATCGGTGAGGAAAGGCGGTGTATGGGCAGCGTCAACGACCGATTGCATTGAGAACTCGGCGTCGTCAAATTCATCAACCATCATCGATGAGTCGTTATCTCCGACAAGTTCGTTCAGCAGTTCGCGCACTGCAGTGCGAAGTACCGATTCGTCGTCACCGCTCAATACATACGTCGTCATGTCAATCCTCGTGTTTAGCACGAACACGAGCGTGATGCCGATGGCCCCAGGTGATTGCAACAACACCGGCAAGACAAAGCGAGGCGATCATTGCCGGCAGGGGTGAATCTGGCTCAAGGTGGGCTGCAATCCGGGCGACACTGTCGACCCACCACACCCCTGCGGCGGCGGTGGCCGGACAACACGAGCGCAACAACAACTCATTGCGCTCGTCACTCATGGGGGTGATGTCGGGGTGCACCGTCTCTACACCGGGGTCGCCATAGGATTCGGTCATGACGACAAGCTCAGAGAGCGAACCCGTTTCGACAGCAGCACCGGTGGTAGGTGGACCCCGCTGGTACCGCAGACGCATTCGCGTAATCGGGCCGTGTGCTGCGCTCGTGCCGCCATCAGTCATTGGCGCTCTATCTCTTTTCATCTTGCTGCTCGGCGGAGGTCGACTAACTGCCGTTGTAGGCCTCATCGGCACGATGATCTCCGGCCCGGGACTGTTGCTCGTTGGGGCTCCGATCGCCAATTCGAGTTCTTACCCCATGGCCTTGCTGCTGAGCGTGCTGTTTTGGATAGCGGTCGGGTTCATCGCTGCATGGCGCGCCACTCGGGGACCCATTGCCGGGTGGCCCGAGTTCTGGCGTGAATATGTCTTCCTGTGGCTTGCCACCGCAACTGGCGCCGGCATTGGAATTGTGATTGCGGCTACTCGCATCGGCGGTGCCCTGCTGTAAAACGATGTGTCTCGGGTGTACCCGGAAGATCAGAGCATGGACGCTACCTCTACCCGCCGGGCTGAGGTGCCGGACGGCCCGTTAAAATAGACGCGCAGTCAACTGTTTGCGATACGCCGCGGTTCGAGGGTCATCGGGGCCCATCAATTCGAGAATATCAACGAACCGCTGGCGGGCTTCATCATCGACTTTGACCTGATTGAGTAGCGAGGTCAACTCTTGATCAAAATCATCATCTGGGGGCACCGACCCGACCCGCGCTGCAGCCTTAATGCGTCGGGCATCATCGGTTTCAGGGATTCGCTCAAGAAGCGCAAGAGCTTCTTCAGCCGCGTCACGCTGCACGAGGATGTCCGCGAGGGCAATGATGACGGCCTCATTGGACGGGTCGCTCTCAAGAACTGCTCGCAAACCCAACTCGTCGCGCCGCTCAACAAGGCCTTGGATCATCTCTGCCATCGGGTCTGCGCCCAACCGACCGATGAATGCATCGATCTCAGGGCGGCCTTGGGCTCCAACGAATCCGTCGACAACCTGTCCATCTCGGATGGCGTATACCGCAGGAATCGACTGCACCTGAAACATTTGTGAAATGGCCGGGTTTTCATCAACGTTGACTTTGGCAAGAACTACTTCGCCCCGGGTCGCCGCTACTGCCTCTTCGAGCATCGGGCCAAGCGTCTTGCATGGGCCACACCATGGAGCCCACAGGTCGACGACTACCGCCTGACGTCGGGAACGTTCGAGCACCTGCGACTCGAAGTCCGCGTCGCCGACGTCGAACACTGCACCTTGAGAACTCGGAATTTCACTCACGTTCTTCACCCTACCGACGCACCGAGAGCATGACTGAACCCCGCTGTCACTACCATCATCGTTATGAGTGCACCCGAGGGCATCTTCGAGTCGTCAGTGACGAACTGGCTGAACACATCAGTTGACGGTGCAGTCGGCCCTTACAGCTGGGAGATCATCGCCGGAGGCCACTCGAACCTCACCTTTCTCGTTACCGATGCGAACGGCCGCCGACTCGTGCTTCGCCGGCCCCCACTTGCCCACGGGCTTGCAAGCGCTCATGACATGGCCCGGGAACACCGGATTATCTCCGCATTGAATCGATCATCGGTGCCGGTGCCGACAACAGTTGGGCTCTGCGAGGACGATCGCATCAACGGTGCGCCGTTTTATGTCATGGAGTATGTCGATGGTCATGTCGTGCGCGATGTTGAGGCCGCTGAGAGGCTTCTGAGCGAACCGGCTCGTGCTCGAGCAAGCGAGTCAATGGCCGAAACGCTCGCCGCAATACACGAGGTCGACCTTGTCTCTGTCGGCCTCAACGACCTTGGCCGGCATGGAAATTACCTCGCGCGCCAACTTCGACGCTGGTACGGGCAATGGGAGCAGCAACGAACCCGTGACCTGAGCCTCATCGATGACGTTCATGCTGTGCTCATAGCCAACCTTCCAACCCAGCAGGGCGCGACCATCGTTCACGGCGACTACCGTCTCGATAACACCATGGTCGATGATGACGGCAATGTGTGTGCAGTTCTCGACTGGGAAATTTGCACCCTCGGTGACCCACTCGCAGACATTGCAATGCTCGCCGTGTATTGGACAGGTCCTACCGATACACAAAGTGCATGGGAATCGGGGGCAACGGCGGCGGCGGGGTTCTGGGATCGAAACCAACTCATTGGGCGCTATGCACAATCATCTGGAAGAGACCTCGGCAATTTCGATCTCTACATGGCATTTGCAAACTGGAAACTCGCTTGCATTCTCGAGGGTGTCTACGCGCGGTACCTCGGTGGCGCACTCGGCGAACGCGATACCTCAGAACTTGAGCCATTCAAGCGACAGGTCGACTCCGCAGCACGAGCCGCTGCCGATCTCCTCAATGTGAACTGAGCCATGACGATCACCTGGAACGAACACCCTGTCTCGCTCGACAAGCCGGTACTAGTCGTGTACCTCAGCGGGTGGATTGATTCAGGTGGAGCAGCCCAACTCGCAACCGATGCCTTACTTGAGGAGTGTCAAGCTGAGCCCCTCGCGGTGTTTGACGACGACACGTACATCGATTTCAGAGCTCGTCGCCCAACGATGAAGCTCGTCGACGGGCGCAACACCGTGCTCGACTGGCAGCACATCACACTCTCACACGGTCGAGACCGAATTGGCAGAGACATCATCATTGCCCATGGGCCTGAACCTGATCTCGCCTGGCACCGCTTCGTGAAGGAGTTGACCGACGCAGCGGTCACTCTCGGCGTGTCTAACTGCGCGCACCTTGGGGCCTACCCGTTCTCTTGCCCACATACACGACCTTCTCGACTGTCGATGACAACAGCATCAGAGGACTTACTCGCAAACCTTTCGTTCCTGCGGAGCACGCTCGATGTGCCGGGCGGTATCGGCTCTGCACTCGAGCACTCTTTGCATAACGCGGATATCCCAACCCTTGGCATTTGGGCGCAGGTCCCTCATTACGCAGCGACAATGCCCTATCCGCCCGCTGCTGTCGCCCTGCTGGACGGACTGAGAGACGCTCTCGATCTTGTCATCGATGGTACCAACTTACGCTCAACAATGGTCGAGCATCGCGAACGCCTCGACAACCTTGTCCGTGACAACTCTGAGCACGAGCAAATGCTGAAACAGCTCGAGGTTGCCCACGACGCCCAGCTTGCAGATGAGCCCGAGATCGATGCAATGCCACCAACCATCGGTGAGATCTCGGCAGATGAACTCAGCGAACAAGTCGAACGTTTTCTTCGCGGACACGACTGAGTCGGTGCGACGGACCCCATACCAATTAGGGTCGGGGTATGAGAATTGATGCAACATTAATGGGCGGTCTTGCTGAAGCAGCTGCCTCCGCAAAAGACCTTGAGGCCGCCGGTTACGACGGAGCGTGGACGGCCGAAACAGCACACGATCCGTTTTTACCACTCGTTCAAGCTGCGGCTGACACAAGTTCTATCGAACTTGGCACCTCAATCGCCGTGGCATTCGCTCGTAATCCGATGCTGCTCGCAAACCTCGGCTGGGATCTTCAAGCATTTTCAAAGGGCCGTTTCGTCCTCGGCTTAGGTTCGCAGATCAAACCGCATATCACGAAGCGATTCTCAATGGAATGGAGTTCCCCTGCGGCTCGCATGCGCGAGATGATCAACGCCGTCCGTGCAATCTGGGACACCTGGGAGAACGGAACAAAACTCGACTTCCGTGGCGATTTTTATCAGCACACATTGATGACCCCGTTCTTCACACCTAACGCATCGGACCTTGCGGGGTTCGGCGTGCCAAAGATTTTCATTGCAGCTGTCGGCAACCTCATGACCGAAGTCGCCGGTGAAACCTGCGATGGCGTCATCGTGCACGGCTTCACCACCGAGCGCTACATCCGTGAAGTCACCATTCCTGCCCTCGAGAAAGGTCGCGAAAAAGCTGGCAAGACAATGGATGGTTTCCAGATCTCGGGGCCGCTCTTTGTCGTCACCGGCAACAACGAAGACGAAATAAAGCAGGCGGCGCAAGCCACGAAGCAACAGATTGCGTTCTATGGTTCGACTCCTGCCTACCGACCGGTGCTCGAACTCCACGGATGGGGCGAAATGCAAGAAGAACTCAACCGCCTCTCGAAATCAGGCGACTGGGTGAAGATGGGCGAAGCTATCGACGACGAAATTCTCAACACCTTTGCCGTCGTTGGTGAGCCCGAGCAGATTGCCTCAGAACTCAAGCGTCGCTATGGCGACATCGTCGATCGCCTTGGTTTCTACGCCCCATACAAATCAGATCCGGGGCGTTGGAAGCCGGTGCTCGAAGAACTTCGGAGTTGACTAACAACAGCATGTCAGTTGCGTGAGGCGTTGAACGCTTCGTATCTACGTACGTCCAATCAACCCGGTTCTGCGCGCCGACTTCACGAGAACCCCTACCAATTCGATCCTAATTGGAGAAGTGATGACCACACTTGGGTACCAGATTCCCTCGTTCACCTATCCCGGCGTTGGGCCCGACCAGCTTTTCAGCAATGTTGCTCGGCAAGCGAAAGAGGCCGAGAGCGCCGGGTTCGACACGTTGATGGTGATGGATCACTTCTACCAATTGCCAATGATTGGCTCTCCCGACGCCTACATGCTCGAGTGCTACGCCCTGCTCTCAGCCCTCGCTCGAGAGACATCATCGATTCGCCTGTCGTCGTTGGTTACAGGAAACACTTATCGGAACCCAGCAGTTCTTGCAAAGACGGTCACAACTCTCGACATCGTGTCTGAGGGTCGCGCCCAGCTCGGTATTGGAGCGGGATGGTTCGAACTTGAACACTCTTCTTTCGGTATTGAGTTCGGCACATTCACCGACCGGTTCGAGAAACTCGATGAAGCGCTTCAAATCATCCTGCCGATGCTGAACGGAGAACGTCCAACCCTTGACGGCAAGTGGTACCAAGTGGTCGATGCGATGAACGAGCCGCCGCCAGTGAGGAGGATCCCTGTCATGATCGGTGGCGGTGGCGAGAAGAAGACCCTCAAATTGGTCGCTCGATACGCGGACGACTCAAATCTCATCTGCGCTGTCGATGAAGTACCTCGGAAACTCGCCGCCCTTGACGAGCACTGTGGGGCCGAACATCGAGACCGGTCGACCATTACTGTCACGCGACAGCAAGCGACGTGCATTGCTCCAACATTTGAAGAAGCCCGCTCAGAACTCGACACCACACTCGCCGCACGCGGACTGACTGGCGAGCAACTTGACCTTGCCCGATCGCTCGTCGTACATGGTGACCCTGACACCGTCGGCGAGCAGATGGCAGCTCAACTCGAACTCGGCCTTGACGGCTTCACCGTGAACGCCGTTGCTAACTGCCACATCCCTGAACGCGTTGAACTGCTCGGAAACACACTGAGCGCGCTCACCTCTTAGCGCCGAGCGGCTGATGACCTGGAACCCCTCCCAGTACCTGCGGTACGACGTCGAGCGAAGCCAGCCTGCACGCGACCTCATTGCTGCGCTTGGCGACGCCGACCCAACGGAGATCGTTGATCTCGGATGCGGAACCGGTAATTCAACTGCATTGCTTGAACAACGTTGGCCCCAGGCATCGCTCACCGGCATTGACGGGTCAACGGAAATGCTCAACCAAGCGTCTCAATCAGGGGTAAGCGCCGCTTGGCATGCAGCAGACATTTCGACGTGGCGACCAGACACACCAGTCGATCTCATCTTCTCGAACGCCGCCCTGCACTGGCTCGACGACCACACCACTCTGTTTCCACAACTGATCGGCACCCTCGCTGAACTCGGTGCTCTTGCGGTTCAGATGCCGTACAACTTCTCTCAGCCAAGCCACACGCTCATCAACGACATCGCAAACGAACCACAGTGGATCGATCGCTTGCATCATGTTGTGCGCCCGTCACCGGTAGCGGCACCCGACAGTTACCTGCGGATACTCGAGCCACATGTTTCCAGCCTTCGCGTATGGACAACTACATATCTTCATGTGTTGCATGGCGATCACCCCGTTGCGGAATGGACTAGCGGCGCAACCCTCCGTCCCGTCATCGCTGCGCTCGGCGATGACGCTCACACGTTCATCGATGAGTACAAGTCTCGACTGACTGTTGCGTACCCTCGACGAACCGACGGAACAACTGTGCTTCCTTTCACGCGCATGTTCATCGTCGCGAAGCAATGACACTTCGTGTTACCGGACCGACAGTGTCTCCGCAAGATAGAGCTCTCGACATTTTGACCGTTGCAACTTCCCGGAAGATGTTTTCGGCAACGTGCTCGGTTCAACGAGAATGACATCGCGTGGTGGCAAGCCGCAGACCTCCAGCGTTCGCTGGTGGATCTCTGAACGAATCTCGTCGCCGTTCTCGGCGCGAGATTCTGCAACGACAACAACTGACTCTTTTCCCTTATATCCCTCAACGCCGAACGCGATTACATTGCCCGCTCGTACGCCTTCGATCGTTCCAACTGCTCGCTCGATGTCTTCAGGAAAAACGTTTCGGCCTCCGACAATGATGACGTCTTTAATGCGGCCGCACAGCACCAATTGGCCATCGAGGATATATGCAAGGTCACCAGTGCAGAGCCAGCCGTCTTGCAGTAACTCGGCGGTCGCATCATCGCGCTTGTAATAGCCGGGCGTTACCGAGGTTCCTCGCATTAAAAGTTCACCTACCGAGCGCTCGGGCAACTCTTCACGTGACTCCGGATCGACCACCTTCATCTCGAGGCCCGGCACCGCAGTGCCAAGTAGAGGAAGTCGGCGTCCGCGTCGAGTGAACTCATCTTCATCTTCAGTGACAAGCGGCACCGCTACCCGGTTGCGCTCGAGCACCTCTCGATCGATTGAGTCCGACATAAGTCCCTGTCCGCGGCGAGGAAATGTTCCCGCGATCGCCACTTCCGCCATGCCGAATGCAGGGAAAACTGCTCCCGGGTCAAATCCGTACGGTGCTGCGGCTTTACAGAACGCGTCCATCGCTTTTGGATCGACCGGTTCGGCTCCACTCAGCGCAAGCGTCAACGTTGAAAGGTCGAGATCGGGTGACCTGCGGAGACCGCGGGTTGCGAGCACCCAGGCGAAGTTAGGGCCAGCTGTCGCTGTGCCTCCCCACTCTGAGATCCATTCCATCCAGCTCGCGGGATGGGCCATGAAATCCTGTGGAGCAGCCTGCACGAGTTCTACACCGGTAGTCATTGGAATCGCAAAGAACCCCACCAACCCCATGTCGTGATAAAGCGGTAACCACGACACCATGACTTCGTCGTCACGCAGCGACGCAGCCTCGGATGCGGCGTCGATGTTGGCTGCGAGCACTCGGTCTGGAATCATCACACCCTTCGGCTCACTCGTCGAGCCACTCGTGTATTGAAGAATTACAAGGCGATCCGGGTCATCTTCTGGTACCTCGAGCCGGTCTCCCGATGGCACCCCCGCGCTCCCTGGAAGTACCGACGCCATCGGAGCGATCGGTGGGTCCCCTTCAATCGCCTCGTAGAACGGCGCCAGTTGGTCGTCGATCAACACCAGCTTTGCGTCGCCGTTGCGAATTCGTATTCTCGTTGACGACACAAACTCGTCGAGTGAACCCATTCGCATGGGCAGCGGCAGAATCATCGAAGCAACCCCGGCCAGCCAGCAGCCACGGACGATCGTCATCAATTCGCGACTTGTCGGGCCAAGTACCGCCACGTGGTCTCCAGGTTGCAAACCCCTAGACTGAAGGGCCGCCCCGACCGCGCGGGCTTCCTCGTGAATCTGGGCCCATGGGACAAATGTTGGGCCATCTGGGGCAACCGACTTACCGACGAAACGAACCCCTCCGGTCCCCTCAGCCGCCTTCTCTAGACGCGCGCGAATGGACAAATTTGGCTCGGTGGACATCACACCAAAAACATTACTTGCGACGGCGACCTAACCCCTCCCCCTAGTCGACGGATCACCCCCGTAGGCTGTGTTCTCGCTATGGAGGACAGCAACGAACAACAAGCTGAACGGCTCACGCCATTTCGCTACACCGCAGCACTTGCCACCGACATTGAAACCCGCTGGCAAGACACCTGGGACGAACGCGGCACCTTCGACTCGCCCAACCCTGCCGGACCACTCGCTGATCCTGATGCGCTGAGTGACCGGGGTGAGAAGTTATTCGTCCTCGACATGTTCCCCTACCCATCGGGTGCCGGACTTCATGTCGGACACCCTCTCGGCTACATCGGCACCGACGTGTACTCGCGCTTCAAACGAATGACCCAACACAACGTGCTCTACACGATGGGCTTCGATGCATTCGGACTTCCCGCCGAGCAATATGCGGTGCAAACCGGTCAGCATCCGGCGATTACCACCGACGACAATGTTGCCAACATGCGTCGTCAGCTACGACGCCTCGGACTTAGCCATGACCGTCGACGGTCAATCTCAACGACAGACCCTGGGTACTACCGATGGACCCAATGGATCTTCACTCAGATCTTCAACTCGTGGTACGACACCGACCTCGAGCGGGCTCGACCGATTAGCGAACTCGTCGACGAATTTGAATCTGCAACGCGCTCACCTTCCAACGGTCGGGTCTGGGCTGAAATGACCGAACCCGAGCGTCGCTCATGTCTCGACGAGTACCGCCTCGCCTACGTAAGCGAAGCACCAGTGAACTGGTGCCCTGGTCTCGGCACCGTCGTCGCAAATGAAGAAGTCACAGCAGACGGCCGGAGCGATCGCGGAAATTTCCCGGTGTTCAAACGCAATATGCGCCAGTGGATGATGCGCATCACGACCTACGCCGACCGACTGATAGATGATCTTGAACTTCTCGACTGGTCAGACGCAATCAAAACGATGCAACGAAACTGGATCGGCAGGAGCCATGGCGCCCACGTCAACTTCAACTCTGCCGCTGGCCCCATCACCGTGTTTACGACGAGACCTGACACCTTGTTTGGAGCAACGTTCATGGTCCTCGCTCCAGAGCATCCTTATGTCGATCAACTCACGACCGCTGGCCAAGCTGAATCAGTAGCCGCATACCGCTCTCAAGCAGCTGCAAAAAATGACATTGATCGCCAAGACGACACACGCGAAAAAACCGGGGTCTTCACCGGTGCGACTGCCACAAACCCGCTCACGGGCGAGGAAATCCCCGTGTGGATCGCCGACTACGTCCTCATGGGGTACGGAACGGGAGCCATCATGGCGGTTCCGTGCGGAGACCAGCGAGACTTTGAATTCGCTCGTGCATTTGGCCTATCGATCCCTGCAATTCAGCAGCCTCCGAGCGACTGGTTCGCGGAGCGCAACATCGAGCCAACTCTCGATACCTCGATGTGGCCAGAAGCCTTTGTAGGAAATGCCCCATATGTGAACTCAGTAAACGACACCCTCGATCTCAACGGAATCAGTTCTGTGAGTGAGGCTGTTGCAACAACCAATAGTTGGCTTGAAGAGCACGGACGTGGCGAAGCAACCATCAACTACAAACTTCGCGACTGGCTCTTCAGCCGTCAGCGCTACTGGGGAGAACCTTTCCCTGTCGTCTACGACGAACACGGCAACGCACACACCCTTCCTGACGACATGCTCCCCGTTGTGCTGCCGGAGACCGACTCGTTCAGTCCTCGGACGTTCGACGCTGATGATGAACACAGCGACCCCGAAAGCCCGCTCGATCGGCTCAATGACTGGGTTGAACTACAACTCGACCTTGGCGATGGACTCAAGACATACCGTCGAGATACCAACGTCATGCCACAGTGGGCAGGCTCGTGTTGGTACGAACTTCGCTACCTCGATCCAACGAACGATGATCGCTTTGTCGACCCCGAGGTTGAGAGCTATTGGATGGGGCCACGGTCCGACCGCCGTCCTGACCACCCGGGTGGGGTTGATCTCTACGTCGGCGGAGTGGAGCACGCGGTTCTGCACCTGCTGTACGCACGCTTTTGGCACAAGGTGCTCTACGACCTCGGGCACGTGAGTTCGAAAGAGCCCTACGCACGCCTGTTCAACCAGGGCTACATCCTCGCCAATGCGTTCAAAAATGAGCGCGGCATTTACGTTGACGCGTTCTCGGTTGAGGAGCGAGATGGCGCCTTTTATTTCGAGGGCGATGAAGTCACTCGTGAGTGGGGAAAGATGGGTAAGAGCCTCAAAAACGCTGTCTCTCCCGACGAGATGTACGAGGCTTATGGCGCCGACACGCTCCGGCTGTACGAAATGGCGATGGGGCCACTCGACGCAAGCAGACCATGGGAAACCCGCGATGTCGTTGGCATGTTCCGCTTCCTCCAGCGCCTTTGGAGAACGATGGTGGTCGAAGAGACTGGCGAATTGCGCACACTGGCCGACAGCACAGATGACGAGACCCGCCGGCTTCTTCATCGAACGATCGATATTGTTCGAACCGAAATGGAAGCACTGCGATTTAACACCGCTATTGCAAAACTCATCGAACTCAACAATCACGTCACGAAGGTGATTAATGCGACGAATGAAATTCCTCGTGAAGTTGCAGAATCGATGGTGCTCATGGTCGCGCCGCTCGTGCCCCACATCGCTGAAGAGCTCTGGAGCAAACTTGGCAACACCGAATCGCTGACATACGCCGAGTTCCCATCTGCAGACCCGGCGCTGCTCGTCGATGATGAGGTCGAGATGCCGGTGCAAGTACGAGGAAAAGTTCGCACCCGGGTCATGGTCCCCGCCGATGCCGACGAGAAAGCAATCACCGACATCGTGCTCGGTGATGAACGCGTCATCGCCGCACTCGATGGTGCCGATCCAGCGACGCTGAAAAAGATCATCGTTGTTCCCGGGCGAATGGTGAACCTCGTTCCTTGAGATGACGCTCGACGCCTCAGGTGTCCAACGAAAGCCAGCACGGCCCTGCTGAGTAGTTTCAGGGCATGGCAGGAAGACGATTTCTCATCACCGGAGCCTCACGGGGTATCGGGTTCGCAACCGCTCAACAAATGGCGAACAACGGCGACGTTCCGATCGGCCTGGCCCGAACGCAACCCGATGACTTCCCTGGCGAATTCTTCCCGGTGGATCTCTCCGACCGGTCCTCGACTCAGTCGGCACTCGATCAGGTTCTCGCTGCCGGCGCTATCGACGGCGTACTCAACAACGTCGGCATCGTTAGACCTGGAAACATTGGCGAGATCGACCTTGACGATTGGGCAGACGTTCAAGACATCACCGTCCGCTCAGCCATCCAAACCGTTCAGGCGGCAATGCCAGGAATGGTCGAGCGCAAGTGGGGCCGCGTCGTCAATATCTCGAGCGTTGTGTCGCTCGGAGGAGTCGTCGGACGATCGTCATATGGTTCCTCCAAAGCCTCGTTGGAGCATCTCACCCGCATGTGGGCACTCGAACTTGCCCAATACGGCATCACCGTCAACGACGTTGCGCCAGGCCCAGTCAGCACCGAACTGTTCCGGGAAAACAACCCGCCGGGTTCGCCGGGTGAAGCGCGGTACCTCTCGATGGTTCCCCTCGGAAAGCTCGGCACAGTCGAAGACATTTCTTCAGCGGTCTGCTTCTTGATGTCGGAATCTGCCGGTTGGATCACTGGCCAGACCTTACGTGTTGACGGCGGCTCATCGATTGGGGCAGCCAGCCTTCTCTAACAACCGCTCGTATCGTTCACTCCCGTGATTCAGGCGGGTTGAACAACGATCTCACTCGCTTTCACCGAGGCCCACACGTCGCCGTCGGGCTCCGTTGCCAACGCGTCGAAACCAGCCGGAGTGACCTCGACCGCAATTGGAAGCGGTGCGCCTAACCGCACGCGAACTCTGCCATCAGATCGGTCAATAGCGTCGATCGTGGTACGCCACACATTTCGAGGACTCCCCTCAGGGCGCTCTCGGTGAAGCGATACCGATCGGGGTCGAACGATCGCAATGACGTCTCCGTCATCAACTCCATGAGCTCCGACGGTAAGCGACATCGCCCCGAGCGAAAGTTCGTCTCCTCGCAGTTGTCCCGATAGCGGGTTCAGACCGAGAATCTCGGCGACGAAATGCGATCGAGGCGTCGCAAGCACCTCGCTCGGGGTTCCAATCTGCACCACTGAGCCAGATTCGACAACAACGATTCGATCGGCCAGCGTTAGGGCTTCGACAGCATCGTGAGTGACGATGAGTCGGGCCGTCGATGGTGAGCGCATCGAAGAGAACAACCTGCGGGCATGTGCTCGAGCGCTGGCATCGAGCGCAGCGAATGGTTCGTCAAACAACATGACGGAGGGTTCAGTTGCGAGCGCTCGAGCGATTGCAACAGTTTGAGCCTCCCCTCCCGACAATGACGACGGCATCCGCTCTGAGAGGTCGCGACCACCAACAACATCGAGCACTTCTTGTGCCCGCTCACGAGCACGTCGGCGGCGTACCCCACGGGCACGCAAACCGAATGCGACGTTGTCGCCAACCGTCAGGTGCTCGATGAGCGCGTAGTCCTGAAAGACGTACGCCAGCGGGCGTTGCTCTGGTGGAGAGAACTCACCTGAGGATACATCGTCCCACACCATCCCATCCCAAGAAATCCGCCCCTCATCGGCCGAGATGAGGCCTGCAACAACTCGTAACAGCGAGGTCTTTCCCGCTCCATTCGGGCCAACAATGGCAACAGTTTCTCCTGCGGCAACGGTGAACTGCACATCAAGCTGCGTCGCACCGATGCGTCGCCTGACGTCGATCGAGAGGCTCACCTCACACCCCCAATAGCGCCGACCCACCGCCCGCGCAGAGCGACAAGAATGACAACAGAAATCACAACCATCACCATGCTGATCAACAACGCATCGTCAATGTCTGATTCAAGGGCAAGGTACGTGGTAATCGGAAGGGTTCGCGTCGTACCCGGAAAATTGCCAGCAAATGTGATCGTCGCCCCAAATTCGCCGAGTGCGCGGGCCCAGGTCAACACGGCTCCAGCAACAATTGCTGGTTGAGTTGCGGGCAATGTCACCCGAGTGAACACGTACCAGGGAGAAGCACCGAGGGTGCGGGCAGCCTCCTCAACCGTTCCGGCGCTTCGAGCGAAACCAGATTCGACGGTGAGGACGAGAAATGGCATCGCAACAAATAGTTGAGCGATCACAACGGCAGGCATCGTGAACGGCAACCGCACGCCGAACCAGTCATCGAGTATCTCGCCGACCACCCCGCGCCGGCCGAGTGATGCAAGTAGAGCGACACCTGCAACCACCGGAGGAAGCACCATCGACAACGTGCAAAGCGCTCTGATGAACCGACGTCCCGGAATGTTTGAGCGGGCAAGCAACCATGCAAGCGGAACACCAAGCACAATCGCAAGAACCGTGGTGATCACACTTGTGAACACCGACAGGGTCAACGCTTCCGTGGTTGCGTCATCCGTGATCACACCAGACAACGACGACCACGGCACTCTTATGACGAGAGCCAAGATCGGCACGGCAAAAAATGCGACTGCGAGCCATCCGAGAACAGCAAGGGCAATTGGCACGCGGGCATCGTGGCGCTGCTGGCGACTCATGGAAGCAGGAATCCCCTACCGGCCAGAGCAGAACGGCCAGCATCGCTCTTTAAGAACTCGATAAGAACTTGTCCTGCTCCCGACACTCCAGTGAGATCAAGCGCGACATATTCCACGTTGACTGCCTCGGCTTCAGGAATCACAACACTGTCAACATTGCTGGCGCTCGCAGCATCGGTCGCATACACGATGCCTGCATCAACTTCGCCAAGAGCGACTTTTGCCAGCACGCCTCTGGCGTCTGCTTCGAACGTCACCGGCGTGACCTCGACGTTAGTTGCGCTGAGCATCCCCCGAGAATATTCGCCAAGCGGAACACCAGGAGCTGCAAGCGCAACGAGCACATCTCGGCGAGAGAGGTCGCGAAGTTTGGCGAGTCCGAGAGGGTTACCGGCTTCAACCGCAATCACCAATGAATTACGAGCCACCACCTGGGGCTGCGTGTCGGAAAATCCGGCTCGACGAAGTCTCATGATCTGTGCCTGATCAGCCGAGATGAAGACGTCGACAGGAGCATCATCGATGATCTGCGCAGCGAGGCTCGCCGAACTCGCAAACGAGAGCGTGACATTTAAAAATGGGGTCCCCTCTTCAGCGGATAATTCGCTCAACACATCGACGAGCGACGACGCTGCAAAGACCACCGGTTGGCCACCTGACTGGCTGCCCGCACCGCAACCCGCTAAGACGACTCCGGCAAGGAGAAACGATGCAAAAGGTCGCACGAGAGCAACCTACCTTGTCGCCATCTGTTGGCTCTGAGTGGCACGGCTACGATGAAGCGAGTTAGTTCAGCAAGTTGCAAGGGGGAACCCATGAGTGCAGATTCGTATACCGCAGGCCCAACCGACGCTCCGCTTATTGAAGAGACCATCGATTCCAACTTCCGGGCAACTGTGGCGGCACATCCAGACCGTGAAGCCCTTGTGGTGCGGCATCAAGGGGTCCGGTGGTCATACACCGAACTAGATGCCGAAATCGACCGTCTCGCCCGTGCACTCTTGGCAAGTGGGCTCGCCGTTGGTGACCGCGTCGCCCTGTGGTCACCTAATCGTTACGAATGGGTGCTCGCTCAATATGCAACAGCCCGCATCGGGGTCATCATGGTGTGCATTAATCCGGCATACCGAACCCATGAACTTGAGTTTGCTCTCAACCAATCGGGCTCGGTCATGTTGCTCGCAGCGCCAGAATTTAAGACAAGCAACTACCGGCAGATGTGGGCTGACGTCGCTGAGCACTGTCCCGAGATTCGCGAAGCGGTCTTCTTTGATGACCCAACATGGGACGCACTTCTCGAGCGTGCTGAGCAGGCCACGAGTGACGAAGTGAAAGAGCGCTCTGAGAGTTTGGTGAATACCGACCCCATCAACATTCAATACACCTCTGGCACCACTGGTTTGCCGAAGGGCGCAACACTTACCCACCGCAACATTCTCAATAACGGCTACTTCGTTGGTGAGGGCTGTGGCTATACCGAACACGACCGAGTCTGTATTCCAGTGCCGTTCTACCACTGCTTCGGAATGGTGATGGGCAACCTTGGATGCACAAGCCACGGCTCAACAATGGTCATTCCAAATGACGCGTTCGAGCCGGTGTCGGTTCTCGAGGCGGTGCAGGACGAAAAGTGCACCTCGCTCTACGGCGTGCCGACAATGTTCATCGCTGAGCTTGGTGTTCCAGGGTTCGAGTCGTACGACCTTTCGAGCTTGCGGACAGGGATTATGGCTGGCTCTCCATGCCCTGTTGAAGTCATGAAGCAGGTCATCGAACGAATGAACATGGATGAAGTGACCATCGCCTACGGAATGACTGAAACATCACCCGTGTCAACCCAGACCGGCGCCGATGACTCGATCGACCAACGAGTTGGATCCGTTGGGCGTGTCCACCCTCATGTCGAAATCAGAGTTGCCGACCCAGAAACCGGCCAAACGGTTCCTCGCGGAGAGTCGGGAGAATTCCAAACCCGCGGATATTCGGTGATGGAGGGCTACTGGAACGAAGAAGAAAAAACCGCCCAAGCAATCGATGCCGAAGGTTGGATGCATACTGGCGACCTCGCGGTGATGGATGTTGACGGTTACGTCAACATCACGGGTCGCATTAAAGACCTTATTATCCGCGGCGGAGAAAATATCTCGCCGCGAGAGATCGAGGAATTCTTGTACGGCCACCCTGACATCATTGATGTCCAGGTGGTTGGTGTGCCCGATGAGAGGTTTGGCGAGGAAGTGTGTGCGTTTATCCAAGCCCGAGATGGAGCCACCGTCGATACCGATGCCGTCCGAGAGTTTTGTCAGGGCAGGATCGCTCACTACAAGGTTCCTCGCTACGTTCTCAGTATCGACGACTTCCCGATGACAGTGACCGGCAAGATCCAGAAATATCTTCTGCGTGATACCGCAGTCGAACAACTTGGCCTGAGCGGGTTCGGCACAACCGCGTAAGCCAAGAGAACGATGACTACAGCCAGTGCGAGGTTCAACATCTTTCGCGTGTCGGCACTACCGGCGCGGCCTCGCAAGAACGAGTCCTGACATGATTTCATCGACGAGGCCAAAGGAGAAGTAAAGGCGATGTCTGAATGGGGACCAGCACAATTTGTCGGTGATATTGCGATTGCGCCTGTCTTCGATGGGCGGGCCTTTGAGAACCCACGCGAAGTTCTACTGCGACCGACATTTAACGGTGACCCATGGGCCCACCATGGCGACCTTCTCAACGCCGAGGGGCAACTCGAATTAACGATGGGCGCATACCTCATTCGCACCGGCAATCGCCTTGTACTCGTCGACGCCGGAGTTGGAATGATCAACAACGGCCAATACCAAGGCGGTGGACTACTTACCAGCCTTTTCGATCTAGGCGTCGAACCATCTGACGTCACCGATGTGATCCTCACTCACCTCCACTTTGATCATGTCGGCTGGACGACACAACAGGGTGCCATCGTGTTTCCGAACGCGACCTACCGTTGCCACTCCGCAGACTGGCAGCACTTCATCGAGAGCGATACTGCCGACGATCGAGCGATTCGAAAATTGTCACCGGTCGCACCACGCCTCGAACTATTCGACACTGACCACACCGTCGCCACCGGGATCGATGTTCGCCATGCCCCGGGGCACACGCCGGGGTCAGTCATCGTCATCATCTCGAGCGGCGACGATCGAGCAATGCTCATCGGCGACATTGCACACTGCCCAGCAGAACTCACCGAAAACGATTGGGAAGCAGTGTTTGACGTCGATCGAGATCTTGCCCGTCGTACGCGGGAAGCGCTTGCGGCTGAACTCGAAGGTTCAACGACGTTGGTCGGAGCAGCGCACTTCCCGGGACTGCAATTTGGCCGACTGCTCACCGGCGAGGGTCAACGCTCGTGGATGCTCTGATATCCACAGGACTGATCTCGACCACGTCCGACAAACTGCACACCTCTCTGAGTGCTCCGTATGAGATTCCTCACACCAGGTGACGCCCAGTTCTGAACAGCACTACCATTCGAAGCGTGGCCACAGGTATCCGCTGCCCGTCATGCGGCGACGTTCATCACCTTGCGCCACCGATTCTGTTGGCGATCTGCTCGTGTGGAGAAAAGCTTCGCCACCCCGGTCATGACGGCTCGGCTCCTCATTCACCACAAGGGGCTGATCTCTACGAGGTGCTTGGCGTCGACCGGTCAGCGTCAGCAGATGATCTCCGAGCGGCATATCGACAACGCGCCCGCGAAACCCACCCTGATGCAGGTGGTGCACCTGGTGAATTTCAGGCCGTTCAAGCGGCATGGGAGGTGCTTGGTGACGAAGAGCGTCGGCGGCGCTACGACCGCTCTGGCACCACCCATCGAACGGGGGCCCAGTCACGAAGCGTGCCTGACATTCTTGATGTCTCCGTCATTGTTGCTGTGCGACGCCTCGTCTCATCAGGTTTCGCCCCGCGGCTGATGTTCGTACCTCCTCCACACGACCAGCTAACGGGCATCGTCGTTGGGCAAAGCCCTGCACCGGGTGGCCAACATATCGTTGGGGCGATGGTCGATGTTGTGATCGCCGGCTCCGATGCTGGGGTCATCTTGACGGGCGTCAAACGCGACGCTCAGCGAGTGGGCGAGGATTTGAAAGATTCTGCAGTTGCGTCCGCAGCATCAGCTGTTCGAGGCGTACAAACATTCACAAAATGGCTGCTTCGACTCGTATTAATCGTCGTTGCAATGGCGGTCGTCATTACGACATCGATCATCGTTGGCGTCTACCGCCCTCTCGTCGGACTCACCATCTTGCTATTGGGGTCAGCCATTGTCGTGCTGTGGGTGCAGCGATCATCGAAACGACGTCGCACTCAGCGACCAGATGCAGGTACATCGTTACGCGTTCGATGACGGATCGGTCATCGGAAGTGAGTCATCGCGACTCCACTCCATCAAACTGCCGTCATACACCCGAACCCCATCCTGCCCGGTGAGGGCAAGAGCAAATGCGACCACCGTCGCCGCTATCGCCCCACCGCAATACGAAATAATCGGATTCTCACGATCAATTGCGGCAAGACGCTCCTCAAGAATGTCTGCCGGCCAGAACACAGATGTTTCGCCGTCGACGAGCGACCGGAACGGAACATTCGTTGCGCCCGTGATGTGTCCCCGCCGAGGACCATAACCATCGTCAACTCCATTAAAGTTGTCTGCGGGGAGAGCGTCGATCACACATGCCCCTCCTCCATTAATTGCAGCCAACACATCTTCTTTCGTTGCGCGAGCTTCGAGCCCTCTCACGCTGACAGAAATGTTGCCGCGTTCTGCGGTTACCGGCCCTGTTTCGAGAGGTCGACCCGAGGCCGCCCAACCCTCCACGCCGCCATGCAAAATGGCAACGTCGACCCCCATATGATGCAGCGTCCACCACGCCCTCGTGCACCACATCGTTCCTGAATCGATTCCAGGCCGGGGTGTTGAGGCAACCAAGACCACCTTGTCGCCCTCGTTCACCCCCACCTGACGAAGTTGCTCAGTGACGTGCTCAGGGGTTGGCCACATCCACGGAAGATCTTCCCCTTGGTCAGATAAAGCCCCTTTTGCTGAAGCGACATCGAAAAATACCGAGCCGGGGATATGACCCTCGTTGAAGCAGAGCTCCTCAGCGACGTTGTCACGTGAGCTAGTAAGGCGCGCAGTGACATCGAGCACTCGGACACCACCTGCAGCCAGCAGGCCGTCGAGTTCATCGACGGTGACAAGAAATTCGGGGTGTGCGTAACTTGGGATAGACATGGTACGTGCTCCTTACTGCAGGCCGTGGGCAGCACCACCGTCAAGTGGGATTGCCGCTCCTGTAATAAATTTAGTGGAATCTGAACAGAGGAATGCGGCAACTCGACCAAAGTCATCTGAGTCACCAATGATGCCAGCAGGAATTGCTGCTGCTGCGTCCGCGAGGTTTTCGTGCAATGCCTCCAAGCGGGGCGTGCGATGCAGCCCCGGCTGCAGCGAATTGACCGTGACACCGTCCGACGCGACTTCACGGGCGAGCGTCTTCAAGAATCCTGTCACTCCGGCTCTTGCGGTGTTCGACAAAATGAGCGTGCCGATCGGTTCTCGCACTGACAGCGAGGTGATCGCTACGACACGACCCCACTTGCGTTGCTGCATTGCCGGAACAAGCGCTGAGCACATCGCAACAGTCGACACAAGGTTCAACTGCAATGCCTCGCCGTATGCATCAAGACTGGTAGATGCAAAGTTGCCGGGGGGAGGGCCACCGGCATTCGCGATAAGGATGTCAACGCCTCCCATGACATCTTCTGCAGTTGCGGCCATAGACGCAACCGCCTCGTGGCTAGTGACATCGGCCGGAATGATGTGAACGACAGCTGACGGCACGAGCGAAATGATTTCAGACTTCGCAGCGGCAAGCTTTTGTTCCGACCGCGAAGCAATTGCGACCTCGGCGCCCTCTTCGGCGAGAGCGAGTGCTGTGCTCTTTCCAAGTCCGGTTGATGCACCCGTGACAAGGGCGCGCCGACCAGAAAGGTTGAGGTCCATCAGACGTCCCACTCGAATTGGACGGCCGCACGGTCTTCGATGACGTGGGATGTTCGGGCAATCACATCTTTGTGTTCGGGGTGATCTCGGTACGCGACATACGCTTCGGCGTCAGCGAAATCAGCGGTGACGACGTAGTCAAAGTTGCCTTCGTTGACCCCCAGGTCGGAACCATGCTCGTAATCCGCGATCACGTCAATCTTTGGCACCATCTCAGTGAGGCCATTTGAAAATGCGCTGATGTCCTCGGATGACGCCGACTCCTTGAACCTGAACATCACTGTGTGGCGAATCATCCCAAGCCCCCTTTTAGTTTAAGCCACCGAGTGTGGCTACGACCCCCAGCGTAGAATGCGGAGTCTCCCCCGGATAATTCGGGGGTTCCCGCGTCAATGGAGAGACCATGTTGTATACGAGCCCCCTTCCCACAGTCGACATCCCCGTCGCGCCAGTCACTAAGTTTGTGCTTCGAGGAGTGAGCGATCATCCTGACCGCCCAGCACTGATCGACGGCACTTCCGGGCGCACGTATTCGTTCACCGATCTCAGTGATGCCATCCACCGCCTCGCCGGTGGTCTCGTCGCCCGCGGCTTCGCTCCTGGCGACACTCTTGCTTTGATGGCACCCAACCTGCCTGAGTACGTAATCATCTTTCACGCAGTGGCGGTTGCCGGTGGAGTCATCACCACGGTAAACCCCACGTACGGCGCAGACGAAGTCGCATTCCAGTTGCGCGATGCCGGTGCAACCGAGCTCGTGACCGTTGGAATGTTCACTGAGGTTGCGAAAGAGGCAATCGCCGGAACCGAAATCTCCGAAGTCATCACGATCGATGGCGTAGCCGGAACGACCGCTCTCGACAGCATCTTTGGTGACCCCATCCAACAGTCGCCAGTGAACCCTGTCGACGATGTCGTCGTATTGCCGTACTCATCGGGCACGACTGGTTTGCCAAAGGGGGTCATGCTCACCCACCACAATCTCGTCGCGAACATCTGCCAGTGCGACCATGCAATCGTCTACCAACCTGATGGCGAGGTAGCTCTTGCCTTCCTTCCGTTCTTCCACATCTACGGTATGCAGATCTTAATGAATGGATTGCTTGCAAACGGCGTCACCGTGGTCACGCTTCCACGTTTCGACCTTGACCAGGCGCTCTCGCTTGTGCAAGAACACCGCATCACCCGATTCTTCGCAGTGCCTCCGGTCGTACTTGCGTTGGCAAAACATCCTGCCGTTGATTCATACGATCTCTCATCACTCGTGCAGGTGTTATCTGGTGCCGCTCCTCTCGGCGCTGAAATCGCAATGGAGGCTGAGAAGCGCATTGGGTGTGAGGTCGTGCAGGGTTACGGCATGACGGAGCTGTCCCCTGTCAGTCACACCACACCTCCGGGAATGTTTAAGGCGGGGTCGTCCGGAGTCACCGTCTCAAATACCGAAAGCCGCATCGTTGACCCTGACACTGGCGAAGATCAGACGTTCGGTGAACGCGGCGAATTGTGGGTTCGTGGCCCGCAAGTCATGAAGGGTTACCTCAATAACCCTGAGGCGACCGCAGCAACCCTTGATAGCGACGGTTGGCTACACACTGGTGACGTTGCGATCATCGATGAAGACCACCACATGACGATCGTCGACCGAGTGAAAGAACTCATCAAGTACAACGGCTTTCAGGTTCCGCCTGCGGAACTTGAGGCTCTCCTCATCACGCACCCAGAAGTGAACGATGTTGCGGTGATTGGCATTCCCGACGAGTCGGCTGGAGAACTTCCTAAGGCATTCGTGGTTCGCTCGCCTGGCAGCGAGGTGACGGCGGAAGACCTCCAGGCATTCGTCGCCGAGCACGTTGCTTCCTATAAGCACATTCGACTCGTTGAATTCATCGACGAAATTCCTAAGTCGGCTTCGGGCAAAATTCTTCGCCGTTTGCTTCGAGACCAGAGCTAAGGTTCCCGCGATGTTACCTACATCAGTTCACACCGATATCGCCGATCGAGTATTGACGATCACCATCGACCGGCCAGAGGTCCGAAATGCTGTCGATGGTCCGACCGCCGAGGCACTTCACGAAGCGTTTCAGCAACTTGACAGTAATGACGATGTCGACGTCGGCATCCTGACCGGCGCCAATGACACGTTTTGCGCAGGAGCCGACCTCAAATCGGTTGCTGGTGGAGCAGGCCCAAGAGTGCACGACGACATGTCGCTCCCAGGCCCGCTCGGACCTACACGCATGATGACCTCGAAACCGCTCATCGCTGCGGTTGAGGGCTACGCCGTTGCGGGAGGCCTCGAGTTGGCACTGCTCTGTGATCTTCGGGTTGCTGCGACCAATGCGGTATTTGGTGTCTTCTGTCGTCGGTGGGGCGTGCCGCTCGTCGATGGAGGAACGATCCGCTTACCCCGCCTTATTGGTCACTCTCATGCGATGGATCTCATCCTGACCGGCCGTGGCGTGTCGGGTGAAGAGGCCAAAATGATGGGGCTCGCAAACCGGCTTTCTGAACCTGGAGAGGCACTCTCAGATGCTCGGAAGCTTGCCCTTCAACTCGCTGGCTTTCCTCAAGGATGCACGAGGTCTGATCGCGAATCGGCCTATTCACAATGGGATCTTGGGCTCGATGCGGCACTCGAAAACGAGACGCGACTCGGGCTTGACGTCATTCGATCAGGCGAGACACGCGATGGCGCAACCCGGTTCGCGAATGGTGAGGGACGTCACGGGGCGTTCTGACCGCTCGGCAGTACAAGGCAAGTAGGTGTGCTACGGCCGCGCAACTCCCGTGACGGGCCTCATCTGACCTTGCTGCTACTCGGTAATTGGCTCCAACAGTTTACGAAGTTCGGCTTTTGCAATTTTCTCAAGGGTTGAACGAGGAAGCTCGTCAACCACTCGAACCGTACGAGGCACTTTGAAATCGGCGAGATCGCGTTGACATGCGGCAATGATCTCATCTGCGACATCGCTGCCCGCTGACGCTGACGGAATCAAGAAAACCGCTGGAACCTCGTCAAGCATGTAGTGCGGCTGTGCAACAACTGCGCACTCGCTCACGAGACCAGTTGCCATGATCACCGACTCGATTTCCGATGCAGCCACGTTCTCTGCGCCCACCTTCAACATGTCTTTCAATCGGTCGCCAAAAATGAGATCGCCAGCGTCATTCATGATGATGGAGTCACCTGTTGCGAACCAGCCATCATCGTCAAAAGAATCACTCGTCGCTTCGGGGTTACCGGCGTATTCCTTAAACAGCGACACGCCTCGGATACCTCGAATGAAGAGTTCACCACTCTCACCGGGACCGATGTGAGTTCCGTCGGGTCGTCGGACGTTGATCTCGTAGGCCGGCGATGCCCGGCCAATGGTGTACGGGGCACACTGCTCGTCGGGATCGCCGACAATGCCTTGGGTAATCGTTTCTGTCATTCCCCACCATCCGAAGGTGATGACCCCGAGGCGTTCTTCGACCTCTGGCATGCGAACTCCACAGCCCCAGAATCGGAAATGATGATCTTGGGGGGTCTCGCCGGCGAGAATTGCTTTCACGCAGAATGGGATCGTTGAGACCCACGTGACGCTATTGCGTAGCGCCACATCCCAGAAGCGGGAGGCCGAAAACCGTGGCTGAACGACCATGGTTCCGCCCGACCATAGGGTCGACAGCATCGAATATGACTGCGCGTTCGTGTGGAAGAGAGGCAGAAAAACCTGAGTGGTGTCTGCGGAAGTCAGGCGCATGTGAGCGCAGTTCATCTGCATTCCCCAGATCACGTTGGCGTGTGTCCACAGCACCGCCTTTGGGCGAGATGTTGTGCCGGAGGTGAATTGAATACCGAGGTCTGCGAGCGGATCTATCGACCGATCTGGTGCAGCTACACCCTCTGCCATGACGTCGTCGAAGCCTTCATACTCGATCCCATCGGGCGCGCTGCTCGGCGTCCCCGCATCAGTTGATGACAAGATCAAGAACCGAATCATCGGAGCAGCATCACGAACAAGTCCAGCGAACCCTGGCGAAGTGATTGCCCCCACTACACCAGCGTGTTCAGCGAAATACTCCATGTCACGAGCAACGGAGCGCGTATTTGTCGACACTGCGACCGCCCCGAGGCGCGCACACGCAAACCAAGAGATGACAAATTCGGGTGAGTTGTCGAGATGAACGAGTATCCGATCACCAATCTGGACCCCGCGTGAATGCAGCGCACCAGCGAGCGATTCCACCGCTGCACCAAACTGTGCGTACGAATACGTTGCCGGCGACCCCTCAAAGGGTTCCCACACCATGAATGGCTTATCTCCATATGACGCAACGCGAGATGCCAACACCGAAGGGACATCACGCGCTTCGACCATCGCCCATTTCCCCGCATCAATTTGATCCCGAAGAGTGCTCATGTCAATGATTCCCCCAATTAGTTTTTTTACCCATCACCGTTAACGCTCAAAAGCGTAGGGCAGTACCGCAGATCGCTAGGAATCCGAACACGGGAACCGCTTCTGCGACACTTACGAGATGGCAAACCCGTTCTCTGGATCCACTCAGCGAGAAGACGACATCGTGATGGGCGAGTGGCGATCTCCTCAACAGATGCTGCACGACCAAACCTATGACGGCCACGTGAGCGTGCACGATGACTCGATGGCCGAAGGTCTCGGACTTCTTGGCGCTCCGATCGAAGGCCCGACCCATTTCAGCCAACTTGATCTTCTCGCCTACGAAATGTTTGGGGACGAATGGTTTGTCACCGGATGTGTGAGTTCACATTTCGAGAACATGGTGATCGAAGGGGAAAAAGTGAAAGCGTTTGCCCGCCAAGTCGGCGACCACACCGCTGAAGCATGGGCAGAAAAGGAAAACGGCGATTGCGTACTCACGGCATCGTTGACCGTGAAAGAAGCCAAAACAGCTCTATCCGAGAGGCTTGTCGCTGCGCAAGAAAAAGATCTTGGGGAACTCTTCATCATCGATCGCCTCGAACTCGGAATGACGACAGGACCCGACAACGCCACACTCACCATGGACGAGCACAACGGCGACATGTATCCGTTCTCACTTGCAGAGAAACTCACCTCAATTACCGAGCCGTGCCGGTGGTATTCCGATCACAACTCAAGCCCGTGGCAACTCCCTGTCGTTCCGTCAGAGATGTTGAGCGTCATGGGGCACCGTGGCGGATCGCATTTACCGGTTCGTGGCCCCTCGGTGGGACTCTTTATCGATCTCGAGGTTCGTCGCCGCCAGCCAGTGCTAGTGGGTGTGGAGTATTCGGTTACCCACGAAGTCGTCGCCATGGGCCAGAGTCGACGAGTCGAGTCATATTGGACGCGTTCGTCAATTGCGGATATCGATGGTGTCTCAGTTGCAGATGTGCTGCTTCACCAAGGTGTGTTCAAGGCGTCGTACCAGGGTTACCCGTCGTAACTCGCACACATCCTGACAGATAATGAGTGAAACGATTCACGTGTCCCCTGGAAACGAATGGTGGCGAAACGCCGTGGTCTACCAGGTATACCCCCGTTCATTCGCCGATGCGAATGGAGACGGGACAGGTGATATCGAGGGCATTCGGTCACGTATTCCCTATCTCGCCAAACTCGGCGTTGACGCAATTTGGATAAATCCTTGGTACCCGTCACCGTTACTCGATGGAGGGTACGACGTCGCCGACTACCGTTCGATTGCGCCAATGTTTGGCTCCCTTGACGATGCACATGCACTCATCGAGGATGCTCACAGCGCCGGCATCAAGGTCATCGTTGATCTTGTCCCTAACCACACCTCTTGGGATCATGAATGGTTCATCGAAGCTCTTGCTGCTGCACCCGGAAGCCCGGCACGAGAACGCTACATCTTCCGCGAAGGTAAGGGAGCCAACGGAGAACTCCCGCCAACAAATTGGTCGTCAGTGTTTGGGGGCCCCGCATGGACTCGCTGTGAGGACGGACATTGGTATCTCCACCTGTTCGATATCAGCCAACCCGATCTCAACTGGCACCACCCAGAGGTTCGAGCTGAATTTTGCGACATTTTGCGCTTCTGGATCGATCTCGGAGTCGACGGATTTCGCGTCGACGTGGCACATGGACTCATCAAAGACCTGTCGTTCCCAGATCTCGACCTTGCAAGCGAAATCCTCACTGTCGGACATATCGATAACCACCCGCACTGGGATCGAGATGAGGTCCACGACATCATTCGCGAATGGCGTGCAGTTCTCAACAAAAAAGAGACGGAATACGACAAAGAACTCATGATGGTGGCCGAGGCATGGGTCAAAGCAGAAAATGTGCCGCTCTACCTGAGACCTGATGAGTACCACCAATCATTCAATTTTGACTTCGTTGGATGCCCTTGGGACGTCGATCAAATGCGATCCTCTATCGCCCGTGCGCTCGTAGATAACGCATCGGTCAATTCGTCGGCGACCTGGGTGCTGTCAAACCACGATGTGTTGCGACACCCAACGCGCTTCGGCCTTCCCGCTGGCACCGACTACCAAGAGTGGCTGATGACGGGGCCAACCGAACTCTGCGATCAGCAACTCGGCACTCAACGAGGCTTAGCAGTCATCATGATGTTGCTTGCCCTGCCGGGCTCGACATATATCTATCAAGGCGAAGAGCTCGGACTTCACGAGGTGCCTGATCTTCCCGACGAGGTTCTTGACGATCCGGTGTGGCGCCGCTCAGGGAACACTCGTAAAGGGCGCGATGGCTGCCGGGTTCCAATTCCGTGGACGCAAACCGGTCCATCATTTGGGTTTGGTGAAAGCGCCCCGTGGCTTCCACAGCCTGCCTACTTTGGTGCCCAGTCCGTCGAAGCCCAAGACGGAGTCAACGGATCAGTTCTTGAGCTCTATCGATCTGCTCTTGCGCTTCGATCAGCACATTGGGTTGAATGTGGCGATCTCACGTGGCTCAACCTCGATAACAACGCCATTGCATTTAAGCGCAACGGGTATGCCTCCATCACCAACTTCGGTGATGGCAACATTGCTCTGCCACCTGGCGAGGTGATGCTCACTTCGCTTCAGTTGGCACACCAAGGCCAACTTGCACCAAATGCCACCGTGTGGCTGCGTCTCACATGAGCTGAAGGTCAGCCAAATGAATTGAGTGCCTCGACAGTGATGTCAACGATGCGATCGATGTGATCGTCGGTTACGACCATCGGTGGCGCGAACAGCAAAGCGTCAGCCACGGCAGGCCCAGATCCTGCGGGATAAACCCACATTCCTCGCTGCACGCAGGCTTCAACGGCTTCAACCGCACTCAAGCCGGCGAGTTCAACGCCGATCATGAGGCCACGGCCGCGAATTTCGCTGACCCTAGAGTGGCCATTAAGGGCGCTCGACAACGCCGACAGCATTCGGTCGCCCATCACCTTCGCTCGGTTGACGAGTTGCTCGCGTTCCATGATCTCGAGAACGGCAAGCGCTCCAGCACACATTGCGTCTGGGCCTGAATAGGTGAAGAACATCACGTTTCCGCCAGCATCGGAAATCGATCCAGTGACATCGTCAGATGCAGTCACCATCGACATCGGGACATAACCGCCCCCGAGGCCCTTTGCCGACACAAGAATGTCAGGCTGCACCGGATCGTGTTCATGCCCCCACGTGAGACCTGTTCGGCCAAACCCGGTCATCACCTCGTCCGCAATGAAGAGCACTCCGTAGTGCTGGCAGACCTCCATCACCTGCTGCCAATAATCTTCGTTCGCAACGAGCGCTCCAGCCGAAGCACCGATAATTGGTTCAGCCATAAACGCAGAAACGGTCTCTGGGCCTGCTGCCTCGATTGCCGCTGCCAAAGCAGATGCATCATTCCACGGAACTTTTGGCCACTCGGCAAGCAACGGGTCAAGTCCTGAGCGACGTGCCATGTGTCCGCCAATTCCGAGCGTAGCGATCGTCGCTCCGTGGTAGCTCGGCAGTCGGGCAATTACCTTATATCGCTGGTCCTCTCCACGGCTTAGGTGGTATTGGCGAGCAACTCGAACCGCAGTATCGGTCGCTTCTGATCCTCCTCCAGCGAAGTACACGTGCCCGAATCCTTCTGGAAGCCAGTTGTTAACAAGTCGATCAACAAGAGCGATCCGGTTCGGCGTTGCCCATGTCGGAACCACGTAGTCGATCGACCGCATCGCGGTTGCAACGGCATCAGCAATTTCTCCTCGGCCGTGCCCGATATTCGTCACCACCGCTCCACCTGCGGCATCGATGACCCGTTCTCCATCTTCGAGGATGAGTTCCACTCCGTCGGTCTCGACGACAACAGGAGGACGACTTGCAGGTCGGGTGAACGGATAGCGGTCAACCGATGATTCCGGAAGTGTCTGCGACATAGAGCACATTCTTCCATAACGACACGAGCCCCGTACACACGCGTGAATCGAGCAGAGGAGCCCGTCAGGATGCATCATTCTCCGGCTCACTCCTGCACGACGACATCTGACACACTCCCACTATGAGCAACAACGAGTTTGCAGGCCGCGTCGCCATCGTCACAGGATCATCATCAGGCATTGGTGAGGCCACCGCCCATCGGCTGTCAGAGCTCGGCACTACCGTCGTCGTCAACTCGGCCAACTCAGTCGAAGCTGGTCAGAACGTCTCAGACGCCCTCCCCGGTGAGTCGTGCTACA
>Ga0310343_10000109_pt1 | contig 34413 bp, 26 predicted proteins | sample HC15DNA2025_MG_FD_203519 | JGI IMG/M metagenome (GOLD analysis project Ga0310343, IMG submission 203519) | Marine microbial communities from station ALOHA, North Pacific Subtropical Gyre - HC15-DNA-20-25_MG | ecosystem: Environmental > Aquatic > Marine > Oceanic | place: Pacific Ocean: North...
CAAGTGCCGCTGCCCTTGTAACTCTCGATATAGGGGTTTACACAGTACAGGTAAGCTCGGCCGACGATGGAGTGGGCGAGGTGCTAGTTGAGGTCTATGAGGTTACCGATTAGCTAACCCAAGGACGACGAGGGCGAAGTTCCTGCGAGAGCCTAAGGTTTGTGAAAAAAGCAAAAGAATTAATGCTTGAAAACTAGCGTGAGCGTGTAACCGTCGTGCGTAAAATAGCCCTTAAATCGGGTATAGTGCGTTAAAGTGGTTTAACTACAAATCGTTTTAAACGTTTGTTCATTAAACAGATATTGAGAATTTTTCACTGGCCTTAACTGGTAGGGCGATACTCTTAATCAGTTGGTTTGGGGTTCGAGTCCCAGGGAGGGTACCAGACTAAAAAGAAATAGTCTCAAACCGTTATCAGAATCACGGTTTATTATGCCGGCGTAGCTCAATTGGTAGAGCAACTGATTTGTAATCAGTAGGTTGCGGGTTCAAGTCCCATCGCCGGCTCCACTTAAAACACTGTTTTAGAGGGAGTTGTGAGTGTTAAGGCAATTTCCATTGTATCTCATTGTAGGCGGATTTAGCTTGTTACTGACCGTTTATTGGGCATTAATTGAAAAGGGTTTTAGACTTACCAGAGAAGGTGTGCTTGTCCTGGTCGATTTGGGGTTTGTAGTAGCGGGTGGCGAAGGCTCAAAGGCGGGTGGCCCCAGTCATTTAAGAAGATATAAGAGATTAGGAAGGCTGAGCGATACGGATGCACCCTGACCTCATGGAAACTCGTTGAGAGTGCGGATAGTTGGCCTGAATGAGAATATTGAGACGGGTCTAAATTTGATTTGATAAAAAGCTAATTTTTCTATGATCGAACAGAAACTGTACTGGGACGTCATGAAGGTTCACTTGGTGCTTCTTATTCCATTGCTGCCCGTGATTTTCTCTGAAACGGGTCATGGTCAGTCGCCTGCAGCCGTCAATCAGCCGATTTCGGACGACGAACTTGTGGAGCTGGCTCCAGAGGGTGTGATTGTTTTTCCAAATATCTCGTATCGAGAAGGAAATGACGCATGGAAGCTTGACCTTGCCATGCCGAAAGATCGTCGCGATGGACGACTGCCGGCCATCATATATATCCATGGAGGTGGGTGGGTTAGAGGTGACAAGCGCGGGCAGGGCATCGAAACCTCATTAGGTTACGCTACGAAAGGCTTCGTTTCCATTTCCCTAAACTACCGGCTTGATGTGGACAAGATCGCTTGCGTCGAGGATGTGAAGTGCGCGGTCCGCTGGTTGCGGGCTCACGCGGAACAGTACAACGTCGATCCCAACCGCATTGGCGCAGCCGGAAACTCCGCTGGGGCTCACTTGGCCTTACTGCTGGCAATTTGTCCCAAATCGGCAGGGCTCGAAGGCGACGGTCCCTATCAGGAGTTTTCGAGTCGGGTCCAGTCAGCCCATTGCAGTTCAACACCGACGAAGCCCCGTTTTAGGAAAGGGAAAGGGGCCGGTCAAGACGTGACGAAGCTACATGCTATGAGCTACGCCAGTGCGGATACACCGCCCCTTTTCTTTATACACGGTTCTGCCGACACGAGAATGGCTCCTGTGTCACAGATGGATGAATACGTTAAGGCCTTGCGAGAAATGGGCGCCAAAGACATCACCTATGTTCGATATGACGACGGCACCGGTCACGGTGCTTATGTGCAGCATTTGGAAGAGTCGCGCCGCTCTCGGGAAGCTTTTTTCATTCGGACTTTGATGAACAAGGGAAAAGAGGACTAAGGCATAAGGGATAGGGCTGTGGGTGATCTTAATGAGCTGGAGAGTTTTCATCGTTCTATTCGTTTGCGCCGCGGTTTCGTTGCCCGGAGAACCGTCCGTACGGGTTTCCGGCCATGGCAGTGAGCGGGCCACAGTGGGCAATGGAAACAAAATCGTCCATTACCAAGGGAAAACGCATGTCGTGTGGCAGGACGTTACTCGGGAAGGATACGTGAATCAGGTTAAGTCCTACGACCATTCGACCGGGAAATGGTCCGAGCCATTTGCGCTTGGCCACGGTATCGATAACCATGCCCGGCCCATCATCGTCGTCGATTTTAGCGGATTTCTGCACGTTGTTTTAAGCGGTCACAATTCGCCGGTTACCTGGAGGCGATCTGCGCGGCCCAACGACAGCTCGGAATGGACAGCTCCGAAGATAGTGGGCGAGGGTACTTACCCGGTGATTTTGTGCGGCCGAGACAACACGCTTTACTTGACGATGCGAGGCAACAACCGCGTGGGCGTGCATTTCTACAGCAAGCCGGAGAATGGGGAATGGCGTTTAACGTCCCACATCGTCAAGCAGGCTGAGAAATACCGGAACGCCTACGGGGCCTTTCACATGGGGATGGCCCTGGCTCCCGATGGAGACATTCATGCGGTTATCGACTTTTATGAAGGCCAAGACGAGGTGGGTCGGGGGCTTCACCAGGCGGTTTGCTATTTGAAGAGCGCTGATGGAGGGAAGACTTGGCGGAAAGCGGATGGAAGCCTGGCGAAAACTCCAGCTAGGCCGGAAGACATGGACGTCTTTGCCCGCAGCATCCGAACGCGCATGGAACGCCTTCCCCGGCCGGAGTTACGTAATTTCGGAATTCAAGTAGACGCCGAAGGACGGCCCTATGTCTTTTACCTATCCCATAGCGAACGTCCCGGCAGGTTGCTGATGGTGACGCTCGACTCCGCTAGCCATTGGACCGAAAAAAACCTTTCCCCAATTTTGGAATCGAAGTGGCCGGATATGCGCGTCACGGACGGTCGAACAACCATTCAGGAAGATGATCGGCTTTGTATCCTGCTCACACTGAGCCCATTCAATGACGAGTGGATCCAAGGCCGGCCGTCGCGAGCCATGTCCATGAAGGAACGAACGGACGAACGGGTCGCCCTCCTGAGTTCAGCGGATCGTGGAAAGACTTTCGACGTAGAGTCGATTCTGAGCCCCGGAATCGCTTTCAACGCCCCCAACTTGATTCAAGCAGTTGGAGCCAATGAACTGAAGGAAGGATCAGTTCCTATATTCCTGCATTTCGATGGGAGTCGGGCCTATCCCGGAGGCGGGGATTATTATCAGAAACCGGTCATCGAGTACCTAAAGGCCGGTGAATTCTGGACGAACAACGTCTTTCTGTACGGATTAGGGCGGTAGTATTCCGAGCCTTGTCGCCAACGTTAACCGAAACTACGGTATTCAGAGCCGGTTCACTAATATCCGTACTCCCGGGAATATAGTCAGCCAAGAAGAGTATGAAGACGTTCTAGCCAAAGCTAAGGAGAAACTCGCGAGGGTTGGGACATGTCCTTAATCAAACCTTCACGGAAGCTTTTCACAACGATGTTAACTGTGCCACCCGTATGAGCAGGAGTAGTATCAGAAACTTAAGGTTCTGGCTGTATTTCCCACCCAGCCATCTACCGTATTACCAACGTCGACATTTACCGTATGAATAACGCGAACGAATAACCGACCAAGCACCAAAGCTGCTTCCGCAGGCCAACACTACCAAGCTAACTGAAGGAGCTTATTTGTTGCTAGGAAATTCAATTGCTTCGGTTTCTTCGATTCCGACAGTTTCAAGCGTCCGAATATCAACGCTTCCAGTCCCGAAATGGGTGCTGGTCGTGGCGTATTTATCCAAACTCGATCCGTAGTAGGAACTGGCAGCTCGTGCGAGGGCAGGGTAGGCATCTTCGAAGTTTGTGCCTTGCGAGGGTACGCTGAAACGTGTCGTCCATAGGAGTTCTTGTTTTTTTTTGCTACGAAGCTTTTTGTAATCGTAGGCCATCAGAATGATGAAGTAGCGCTCGGCTTCTAGTTCCGCGCGAAGATCAAATTCTTCAGCCGCTGTGATATTCCTGCGGTTCAAGGCACGCCCGATCCCCAATTTGATATTGCTCATACCTGCTTGGTTGTTGTGACTAAGTTCGCTCAATCGTTTTAGATCATTGAAATAGGTATCGTTGATTAAGGGATCCTCGACGATTTGCTCTTCATCACCCTCTTCGCCGTCTTCATCGAATGGCTGTTCGCCATAAGGATCGTCCATATCGAGCTGAAAGAGGTCTCCCAAATCCTGGGGGACACTCATTAGACCATAGTGCACCACTACCAGTAAATCACCCTGGTCAGCGGAAGCCGAGGGGTAGAAGTTTCGCTGTTTCATGGAATCGCCAATGGTTCCCACTAATTCCTCGAATGTCACATTTCTGAGACTTTTGTCGCTGATATCGCCACCGTAGAAATTGCCCTTAATGAATACGTAGGTTTCGTAAGTCCCTCCGTTTTCTGATTCCTTAAGTTCGTTATAGATTGAGGAAGCTTCAGAGTCTACGAAGACGCGTGCGACTTTCGCCGCATGCGAGTTGTTCGTGATTAGTGTAACGAAAATTGAGAAAGCGATTGAAAATGTGCGTGTTGTTTTCAGCTTTTCCAATAGCCGATCTCTGTTAGGTTTGTTCATTTCGATTATATTGGAAATAGAGTTTAAGAATCTTACTTATAAGCAGGACGCCGTAACCAGCAGATTACTAATTAATAAATTGGATTGGATACGAATTCTAAGAATCGTGTGGTGGAATTAAGGTGATTTTACTAGCCGCTGTGCGGCCAATACTACGATAAAATTTAATCTTTAGAAGCTCTTAGAGTGACAATTTTCTTGGGGGCAGTTGTTGAATACTAACGCAGAGACTGCTACGGGTCTTTTTTTAGGAGGAGGATTGGGCAACGTAATTGGTTTTGGAAATATAGAGGATCATGTCTTAAACGACGGGCCAAATTCTGATACGGTTAGTATGTCAGTTGGGATACTTGCAAACGGAGAAGCAGTAACTGGTGTATACGTGGACCATGTTACCGGAGGAGGAGACGATTTATAGATCTATTTTGGTGGTTTCGATTGGAGCGCTTCGTATGCGGTCTCAGGCAGCACCACGGTAGACCTGTCGGGAATTGGGCATACTTTTGGCCAATTCAACATAGGGACGCATGAGGAAGGCTCCAAAAGTTTGATAGTTGAGTACAGTTTCGTCCCCGACACAGGGTCCACAGCAGTTCTTCTTGGAGTTAGTGGGTTTGTGCTAGCCGTTCCTAAGCGGAAATCGGAATAAGGGTTTTAAGCTTCAGAAGGCCTCAGGACGACAATTTTTTCTGGGGGCAGTTGATAAAGGCTAGCAGGAATAAAATCTTTTATTGTTCATTCGAAGTATGAAGCTCCTTGAGACTGACCTGAATTTACTCGGCCTCTTCAGTGAATCCCTCGATGGATAGAAACCGTCCATCGTGATCTCGGTTAACAGCCAGGGCCTCAAGCACGCTTGATGGATGAATGCCACCCAGAATGTGAGGAAACAGTTCACTGTCAGATCCTTCGAAGTTGGCCTCCTTGTCGCCAACGGGTGCCGTGCCTTCAAAAATAGTATCAACACCTGTTCGCGAAAGTGAAGCCAACGACATTTTCAGGCATAGCCAATCACCCTCCACATCTTGGTAGAAATGATTTCCAATCGTAGTTAGGTAGATAGGATTAGCTGTGGCGTGAGTGAACCCATCTTGATGATACGTCGGTGGGAAGTAAGTCACGTTATTTTCGACGGCATCTTCCCAAAGCGACTTCTGTACAAGATGGAAAACAAAAGGGTGCTCAGATTTTATCTTTTCCAAATCCTCATTTGGTAAGCCTAAGGTGATGGTCCCGCAAAGAAGAGAAAGGCTCAGTGCGTGGAAAAGAGCATTTTTAAATCGCATGTTATATATATGTTTGTTGTTTAATCGTTTTTAACCGTGAATGGAAGTTTGATGTACTCGCAAAAAGCAATTTTCATACCACGCTTAGAATCTTATCAATTTGGCCGTTTTCCAAATTATGAGGAAGACCAGTTCTACAAGGACCCCGATACTTGCGGTTGTTGTACTTAATGTGTCGAAGGTGTTTGTTTTCATAATGGCTCACTAAAAAAGAATAAGCCGCATTAGTAGTGAGAGGGCAAACAGGTCCATGTTCGTCAGGGGTTCTCGGCAAACGGAACTGGGCGGGACGCGTCCGGACCAGCGGATGATGCACGGCGTGCGGATGCCGCCTTCGTAGACTTCGGTGTGGACACCTCGGAAGGGTCCGTTGGTCGCGACTTCTTGGTCACCGCGGCGGCCGCCGTTATCGGAAGCGACTATGAGGAGAGTGTTGTCGCTAGGGCCGAATCGACATTGGCGGGATTTTATAGACTGATTTGGGTTACCCAGTGCGCTGGCTCTGGGTTATTTTGCCCCAACCCTAAAGCCCCGAGTCTCAAGTGAAAAATTGCGGGTTTATGAGCACTGCCCAAATTCATTATCGGACGCTCAACCGAGCCTCTTTCGGAGAAGTTACCGGATTGGTCCTCTGTGCGTAGATTATTTGTTCTATTTTGAGCTGCTCGGCTAAGCAGCCAATGGTCTAATTTTGTCACATCAAGGGCACTAGGCTTAGAATTGGCGCCGAATTTGGATTTGGCGCATTTCCCGCTATGAGGTTCTCTGTGAATATCGGTAGGTCTCTGTTGTCGTGGCTCTTGAAAGCCGCTTTTTCATTCGGATTTATTCAAGTCGCTGCTCTAAATGCCCAAACCCTGGACGAAGCTAGAAATCTAGTGAGTGAATGGGTTGATGTGGAAAAAACCATTTCAGAAGAGAGGGCGGACTGGGAAGCGGAACAAGCGATCATCAAGGATATGATCGCTTTGCTGGAAACGGAAAAGGAAAGTTTGACCGAGAAGATTAAAATGGCCGAGGAGGGATTGTCGGAGTCGGATAAGAAGCGCAAGGGACTTATAGAAGAGAGCGACGAATACAAGGCCGCAGTCGAGGTTCTCGGCAGTAAGATTGAAAGCGTCGAAGGGCGGGTGCTCGCGCTGCACAAGCAGTTTCCCACTCCCTTGCAAGAGGAGGTTTCTACGCTCTTCGCTCGAATCCCAAGAGAAGGGGAGGATTTCAGGTTGTCGGTTTCCCAGCGCCTTCAAAGCGTGATCGCGATTTTAAGTCAAGCGGACAAATTCAATAGTGGAGTGCAACTCGTTTCGGATATCCAGAAACTGGATTCCGGGCAGTCGGAAGTAGACATTCTGTATTTTGGCCTCGCGGGCGCTTTTTTCAAGAATCGAGAAGGCACTTACGTGGGGATTGGAGTTCCTTCGGACGAGGGTTGGGTTTGGGAGGAGACTCCGGAAAGTGGAAAAGAGATTTCCGCGCTGTTTGCGGTGTACGCGGGGGAAGTTCAGGCGGAGTTCGTCACGCTTCCAGTGAAGATTAAGTAACGTGAGGGTTGGTGTTTTTATGAGAGGTATAATTTCATTTTTAGCTTGTCTGTCTATTCTCGCCATTCCCGTATTGGGGGCCTTTGATTCGGCCGTCGATTCCTTGGAGGCGTCTCTTGACAGTTCGATTAAGGAACTAGCTGAATTGCGAAAAAGGGTTGCAGACGAAAAAGCGCCGCTATCAAAGGATTTGAATCGGCTGAGTCTGGAGGTTAGAGAATTGCGACAAACGTTTGAGAAGGTGTCACGAACGAGGGACGCCAAGGGATTTGACATCTCGTCCTTGGAGAATAACACCAAGCAGCGCAAGGACGAGGTGGATTATCTTGTCAGCCTTATGACGGAATATGTGACTAATATCGAGTCTCGGGCGGATGCGGCAGAGAGGTTGCTATATCAGGATGCGATCGATGAAACCCTACTGGCGGTGGATGACCCGAGTCTGTCTTACGAGGCGGTGATCTCTAGGCAGATTGCGGCGGTCGAGCTGGGAATGGACCGTGTCGAGTCGATTATAGGCGGACAGATTTTCGAAGGCGAAGCGGTGGTGAACTCTGGTGCTCTCGAAGCGGGTTCTTTCGTGCTTTTCGGTCCTGTCTCCTACTTCTCCAGCGGGAGTTCTAGCATGAGCGGACTGAACTTGGCGGCAAAGTCTGGTGAAGCGAGTGCCTTGCCCATCGAGGGCGAGAGCGTCGAGATTTCGGAGGTCGCTTCCAGTGGAGAAGGATCCCTGCCTTTGGATCCTACGCTCGGAAAGGCTATCGCCATCGCTTCGACTGATGAGACGGCGATCGAGCATATCCTCAAAGGAGGGGTATGGGTTTTCCCAATACTGGGATTTGCGTTCGTGTCGCTGGCGGTTTCCTTTTACAAGCTGTTCGAACTGATGGGCCACAAAGGGCTGACGGGGGATTCCTTGAGTAAGGTAATCAAATTGATTCGTTCCGGCGATCTCGGAGGAGCCAAGCATGAAGCGCGTCGGATGCCTGGACCTACGGGTGAGATGATTGTCGTGGGAGTAGCTAATCATGCCGAGCCAAAGGAGCTTCTGGAAGAGATACTCCTCGAGAAGATGATATCCACGCAACCGAAAATCGAGCGCCTATTATCCATTATCGCGGTGACTGCTGCCACTGCTCCCTTACTCGGGCTGCTCGGTACGGTGACCGGTATGATAAACACGTTCAAGCTGATCACGATTTTCGGTACGGGGGATGCGAAGTCCTTGTCAGGCGGTATTTCCGAGGCCTTGATTACAACGGAGTTCGGCTTGGTCGTCGCAATTCCGTCGCTGATTTTTCACGCGTTCCTTTCGCGTAGGGCGAGGAGCATTATGGGTGGTATGGAGAGGGTTGCGATGTCTTTTGTCAACGGGGTCAAGGCATCGACGAGTTAAGTTAAGCACTTCGAAATTGAGGCAATGACAGGATTCGTAGAAGAGGTCGTCAGTATTTGGAGCTCTGGAGGGGCTCTCATGATCCCTTTGGCGATTCTTGGGGCACTTATTTACTACACGCTATACGAGATTCTGGTCTACTTGAACGCCAATAACTATTCTGACAGCGATCCTGATCAATGGGGTCACTGGATCGATTTGCCGAGCGAGGCGAAAGGAGCGGTCGGCGATATTCTCCAATACGCCCAGCACGAAGTCCGCTCGATGCAAGACGTAAGGGACCGCTTGGCGGAAATTAGAAACGTGCATATCGGCCGTTTGAATGGGAGACTGCTTTTCGCGTCCATTTTGATTGGAACCGCCCCGCTGACGGGACTTTTGGGAACCGTGACAGGTATGTTGAGCACGTTCGGGGGCTTGGCGTCCAGTTCCGCAGGCAATACGGTAGATATGGTTGCGGGCGGTATTTCCGAGGCCTTGATAACAACCCAGACCGGCCTCGTGCTAGCGATACCTGGATACGTTCTCTTAAGCATCGCCAAAAGGAAGTGCAGTCAGATGGATGCCTTCTTTACGAAGGTAGAGATCATGAATCTAAAGCGCGTCGAAAAGAAAGGGGTGCCCGAATCGCCATGAGTGTGAAACGTAGATTTTCTGGTATTGAGGAGGGAAGCGACGAAATCAACATATCGCCTCTTATCGATATGGTATTCATCCTGTTGATCTTTTTTATCGTTACGACGGTTTTCGTAGAGGAGACTGGCGTGGAGGTGAATAAGCCCCAAGCTTCCTCTGCCCAAGATTTAGAAAAAAACAGTATCCTAATCGCGATAACCGCTAATGAGAAAGTCGTGTACGGAGGCAGGGAAATCGGGCCGACAGGCGTACGTTCTACCGTCAAGCGATTGTCTCAGAAGGAAAAGATGCCGGTCATCGTTCAGGCGGATAAGACCGTGACGACGGAATTACTTATTCGCGTTATTGATGAAGCGAAGCTAGCAGGGGCTTTGTCGGTAAACGTATCCACTGATTGATTCGATGGGTGAAGCGGCTCCAGTAGAATCGAGGTTTTCCATTGGCTACCAGCCAAGGAAACGGGGAATCGGTTTCATTAGAGCAATCGTCTACGCGATCGTCACGATCCTAGTGATTTACGTATTGCTTCCCTTTACGCAAATGCTCTCGGGAGATGGCAAGGAAGTGATCGAATATCGCGAGTTCGATATATCGCCTCCGCCTCCTCCCAGTCCGCCGGATATGGAGGAACCTCCCGAACCCGAGGAGCAGGAGGAGCCTCCGCCGGAACTCCAAGAGCCACCTCCACCTCTCGATTTAGCTCAGCTGGAAATGGCGATGAACCCAGGAATTGGAGATGCTCAAGCGGCGGGGCTAGGCTTTGGCTCGCTGGAGGCTCAGCCGAATGCCTTGGCGGACCTGGAATTGTTCGACGTTAAGGATCTGGACGAACGCCCCAATCCGATCAAGCGGGTGAATATGATTCCGCCAATTCAATTTAAAAAGGAGCGACGTTCGGGAATCGTACGTCTCGAGGTAATGATCGACGAGAAAGGTTCGACCACCGTGCTTGAAATCGTCGAATCCTCTGACCCAGCCCTAGAGGGGCCCGCGATTGAAGCGGCCGAACAATGGATTTGGACGGCTCCCAAAAAAAACGGGGATCCTGTAAAAGCCCGTTATATTTTTCCAATCGGATTTAGATTTTAGATTCAAACGCTCAAATGAAAAATACTGTTCTACGTCTTTCGATAGCGTTCGGAGCCCTTTGGGTCCCCACGCCTACTGTCCACAGCGCCTCCGATGGGGTTTATCCTCTAACGGAAAACTCATGGGGCAACCCGGAATTCAAGAAGCGTTTTCTTGGCAGCTACGGTTTCGACATGGAGATCAACCCGAAGATTACTTCCGAGGAGGCAGAGCTTCTGGAGACGGTTGCGGAGTTCATGAATACGGATCCGAGCGAATCTATCCGCTTGCTGGAAGAGGCCCTTACGCCCGAGACCTCGGCGGCGATTATTTACACGATAGGAAGCTTGTATTTGCAGGAAGGTGAGCTGGACAAAGCGATCGAGCACTACCGAAGAGCCATTGAACGCTTCCCCAACTTTTTCAGAGCCTACCAGAATATCGGATACGCTCTGGTTCAAAAAGGAGACTACGTTGAGGCTAAGCCCATGCTGGTTGAAGCCATTGAAATAGGTGGAGGCAACGGAACGCTCTACGGTTTGCTCGGGTATTGCTTTTTGAATACGGGTGATGCTTCGTTCGCTTTGGATTCCTACCGGCAGGCATTGCTTTTTCAGCCTGAGAGCAACGACTGGTTGCTCGGGAAGTTGAATTCTCTACTCGATACTGGGTTGGTCCAAGAAGCGATTGGCATGCTTAATGACATGATTGAGAAAAATCCGGTGAATGCCAATTTCTGGATGATGCAAGCCAATGCTTATATGGGAGAGGGCGAGTACGGAAAGGCCATTGCAAACTTGGAGCTACTCGATAGAATGGGTGAAGACTCGTCGCGAAGCCTGGCCTTGCTGGGGGACCTGCTTTTGAACGAGGGCCTGCCGCAACTGGCTGTAGAGCGCTATAGAAAAGCGGCTGGATTCTCCGACTTGGAAGCCAGCAAGCTTATCAGGATGGCAGAAGGTTTGGGAGCTCGTAGTGCCTACAGCGAAGCGATTGAACTCGTGGACGAATTAGAGTCTGGGGGAACGACGATATCCCCAGAGGAAGAATTGATGATTTTGAACCTTAAGGCTGAAGCCTCGATCGCCTTGGGTCGGGTTGATGAAGCGGCCCGCATCTTGGAGTCCATCGTCGCCCAAGACCCCCTCAATGGGAAAGCCTTGATAAGCCTGGGCGATTACTATCGGAGCAAGGAGGACTTGGAGAACGCCATGATCCAATACGAGCGTGCTTCGAAAGTAAAAGGGTTCGAGCCCAAAGGACTCGTCGCCCTGGCTCGCGTTGAGGTGACGTTAAGGGATTACGCGAGCGCGGTTTCGCGATTAAAGCGCGCCAACGCCCTGGATCCGAAGGAATATCTCGAAGACTATATCCGTCGACTGGAAGCGGTGCTACGTTCCAGCTGACGAACTCGACCGACTACTTGATTTAAGCCTCGAGCGACCTTGCCATCTTGAAATTGGGCGAAGGTCGGAAACTGATACCGCACATGGCTGATCACTATCTAGACAAATCGATTACGTACAACCGCTGGGACCGCAGTTACGAGCCAAGGCTCAGCATCCAGTCTGGCGATACGGTGACCATTGAGATGAATGACGCCAGCGACGGGCAGCTATCGAAGGAGTCGACAGCAACCGATTGGGAAAAGGCCGACAAGATGAGGGTTCATGGTCTCACTGGGCCGATTGAGGTAGCGGGAGCGGGCAAGGGCGATCGCCTCAAGATAGATATCATCGAGTACGAGCACGAAAATTGGGCGTGGACGAGCATCATTCCGGGTTTGGGCTTGCTGGATACCGAGTTCGACGAAGTCTTTCTGCAGATCTGGGAATTGGGTGAGACGCAAACGCGCTCCATGCCAGGGCTCACTTTGGACCTGAATCCCTTTTGCGGCATCATCGGCGTGCAGCGAGAAGCTCTGGGCGAGTTTCGCACTCGCCCTCCTGGCGCCTTCGGCGGCAACATGGATGTGAAGCACTTGGTGGCCGGATCGACGCTGCATTTGCCGGTTTTCGTTCCAGGAGCAGGATTGTGTGCCGGCGACTGCCATGCGGCTCAAGGCGATGGGGAAGTGAGCATCAATGGGATGGAAGCTCCGATGAAGGTGACTTTGAGGGTGGAGCTAATTAAAGACGCTCCGTTAGAATCTCCGTACTTGATTACTCCGGGAGAATTGGTATCGCCCCGCTATATTGCGAAGCCGATTCATGCGTTCATCGAATCTGGCGAGGACCCTCGAGAGTTGTGCAAAAATGTAGTGAGAAGATCGATACGATTCTTGCAGGAGCGCGTTGGCCTGACGCGCCAGCAAGCCTATGTGACTTGCTCCGTTGTCCTAGACTTGAAAGTCAGCCAGTTGGTGAACACTCCTACGACGACGATTACGGGATATTTGCCCGACGCTATTTTCGATTGAAAAAACGCTTGTCTACCTGCTCCAACGAGAGAGTAAGGCGAGGTGGGTAAGTGGAGGTTTTCCAGAGGGCCTTAGGATGCGGCCTCGATGATCTGCAAGGGCAAATCTGAAAGCGGATCCTTGTAAAGGATCTGTATTCCGGTGGAGGCTCTGTTTTCGGCGTGTATGGGAAGTGTGAATATTGGAAGGCGAGCGAGGCTTCCTGGACTGGTCAGATCCAGTAACTCGCCGCGATAGGAATCCGTGTGCTCGCTAGCTGAAATGGCCGAGGTCCAACTTGCAGGAAGCGTGATGAAGTCGTATTCCTGGAACGCCGCTTGAAAAAAGGATTCGATTTTCGATTCGCCTGCGCGAGCCTCGACGAGGTCTTCGTCCGTCCAGTCTTTTGCTCGGGCGATTCGTTGCCAGACCGCTGGGTCGTATTGATTCTTTCGCGTTTCGATCCAGGCCTTGTGGGCTTCGAGCGCTTCGCTGCTTTGAAGCACAGTAAAATGTCGGGCTGCTCGATGGGACGCGTTCTCGAAAGCGTCTGAAAAGGCTTTGTCGCTCGAGACCCGAAGCTTTGAAAACGTATCCAATAAACAGGTTTTGAAGGCGGAATGTTTAAGCCTATCTCTATCGGTAAGGTCCAGCCCTTTGAGCGTCCGCGTTTCGCTTTTCGGAGTTATTAGGGCGGAAAAGGAGGCAACGGAATCTTCGGCACGGGCACAAAACCACCCCGCAGTGTCGAAACTGGAGGCTAGTGGGAAACACCCATTTCTAGACCAAGCATTTGGATTAAAACGAAAGCCGAAAAGACCGCACCAGGCTGCGGGAACGCGAATGGATCCCCCGGTATCGGTGCCAAATGCGATGGGGGCTATGCCTTTGGCTACGCCCCAGGCAGACCCACTGCTAGATCCGCCAGAGAGGGCCTTGGACCGGAAGGGGTGGGGACAGTTTCCGTAGTGAAGATTTTCTCCAGAGAGACCATAGGCGAACTCGTTTAACTGCGTTTTCCCTCCAAAGACTGCTCCTTGCCGTCGGAGGTCGATGGACGCAGCGGATTCTTCGTGAGGCCCCGGTCGGACCTCCTCCAAAAAGGCAGATGAGGCTGTCGTGGGCGTATTTGGGAAATCGAATAGGTCCTTTAGCAGGTAAGGAACTCCAGAGAGTGGGCGATCGGAGCTGGATACTGACCGAGAGAAGGCTTTCTTGAGATACTGTAGATCGGGTATATAGCTGAAAATGCTGGTTCTAATGGCTTCGGGAATTTGCTGGAGAGTGGACCAATAGGTCTCGGCGGATTTCTCTGGATTTTCGGCCGATAAGGCTTTCCATTCTTCTATAGACCGAGGGGCGTTCATTGGCACATTACAGGAGAATCTAGTTGAGACACGAATCAATCGGTTGGGCCGCTTGCCCGCCTAGGCGCTCTAAGCTCGTTGGCGAATAGAACGGAGCGATCGGTTATTTCGTCGATCCTTCCGCCTCCTTTCCGATTCAGCAAATTGCCATCGGAATCGAAATAGCGAATTTCTAATCGGCGATTGTCGAGGGGACCTTTGAAATCGAGCGTAACGAAGTTGCGTTGACCGACGCGGTCTACTTCCGCTTCGTCGAATATATCGTAGCGGGCACCATTTTTTGCCGGACCGCTCGAGGCTCCAGCGGTCAAGGGAGATGAAGTGATTTCGTGAAAGAGGTAGGTCTCGCCTGGTTTGCCGGCTTTTCCGGGAACTCCAGGATTTCCTCGTCCGATGTATTCCATTCGGTTGACTTCCCCATGGTGTACATCGCCAGTTAGAAAGATCACGCCATCGATTCCCTCCTCGACGATTCGGTCGATCAGGTAATTCCATTCATCCGGGAAGTTCCGATAGTGATGGGGGTTGCTGTCTTCGCTCAAGACTTGATTGCCGACGCAAATGATATTGAAGCGGGCGGGGTAGCTTTTGCCATCGTCCGACATTTGGCTTTGGGCCCAGGCCAGATGCTCAATAAGCCAGTCCACTTGATCTCGTCCCAGCATGCTTTTGGGCTTGCCGAAGGCTTCCGGCTTGGAGACGGAGGTGGTGAGATAACTTCGATTGTCCAGTAAGTAGAAGTTCGCGTCCCCCCAGTTGAAATAGGTGAAGATTCCGGGTGTTTCTGGCATCCCAGAACTTGGATTTCCCCAAAATAGATCGAAGATTTCCTTGGCGACGCTCTTTTGAGGATAGGAGCTGCCGATGTCGTTTGGTCCGTAGTCATGGTCGTCCCATACCGCGAAGTGGTGGGCACTTGTTAAGAGGGCCCGCAGCTCCGGGATCGAGCGGTCATGCGTCCAACGGTGGATCATGCCGGAGCGATTCTCGAAGTCGTTTTCCCGGTAGTACACCGCGTCCCCGAGCCAAAGCATCAGATCTGGCTGCGTCTCGTAAATCGACTCGAAGATGTGATAGGCATCTCCGTAGGGCGTCCCGCCTTCGCGATCGTAGCCTTCTTCGTTGATGTAGGCACAACTTCCTGCGGCGATGCGAAAATCGAATATGCTGTGAGGGGCTTGCTCTCCGGGGACGAAGCGCCAGCGTGGTTTCGCCTGGAAAGTCATCGGGATTTCTTCTCCAGCTCTGTGCCCCTGTCGAAAATACAATTCCTGAGGAACGCCGTCCACTAAGACCCGGTAGCGATAGCGTTGGCCTGGCTCAATTCCTTCCGTAACTCGTAACTTGGCGACCCCCGCGGTTTCCAGCGAGGTTGCCACCGTGGCCGAGACAAAGGACTGATTTGGGTCGCCATCTTCTGGCCAATATTCGATGTGAACGGCAGCCGGCTCGGACGTTTGGGCCCAAACGAGTACTTCATTGATGGCACTTGCCGCGGGCATCGGGCCGTTAATCAGTTTTGGAGCAGAGCGGGAGGCGAGTCCGCCTAGGGATGCTAGAACGAGGGTAATCCGAAGGAGGGAAAATATATTTAGCTTTACCATGGCACAGGCACGCGGAAACGCAAGAATCGGGCCAACTTGGCCTTGTCTTGAAGGTTAAGCCATCTAGCGACGCTTTCTCTTCGGAGATTCAGGTCAAGAGCTGATATGTGGGCAAGCGGCACGTTCTATGCTTTAGGCAAAAGGATGAAAAGCGGGGCGATCGAAAATATGCCTTCCTACGAAATTGACTTCGCAGGGAGTGGGGAGGGAGCCCCTGTCGGATTGGATCAGTTCGATCATCTGGGAGCCTACAAAAAGCTGGGACCCATTTACAGCGTTGAGTTCAGAGGCGAGCCCTGGGTTTGTATTGGCGGTTTGGAGGCGAATACCGCCGCTTGGAAGAACCCCGATATTTGGAATTACCACGAAGCCCTTAAGCCGTTTCGAGAAGTCATGGGCGATCGGCACGTTACCCAATTGGATGGAGAAGTCCACCGTGCGAAGCGCAAGCAGCTTAAGCCGGGTTTCGGAATGGGAGCCATCGCTCGCTGGATACCTGCGATCGACGGGATCGTCCGGTCCGAGCTCGAGCGATTGGCTGGGGCCGAGACCTCTCTCCATTCGTTTTTCATGACCACTTTGACCTTGGCGAATGCGTCGACCTTGCTGAAGACCGAGTTAAGTGAGGAGGAAGTGGACACTTTCATCCGGTTCGAGGAAACCTTTATCAACTCTACTGTAATGTCGGATAAGGATCGAGCGTTTCTCTACGCTAACCCCTTATTCGCAGAGGACAGAAGAATCGTATTCGATTTCCTGAAGCACGAAATTGAAGAGCGCCTTGTGGGGAAGGAGGTAAACGACAATTTCTCCCAAGTCGTCGAGCGAACGGCAATCGAGGGGGAAGCCCCTGATATGCAGGAGCTGGTTTCCGAGGCCTACCTCCTTCTCATGGCTGGAAATGGGAATACTTCGAAGCTCTTGAATTGCGGCCTTCAGCATATTCTCAGCGATAGCGATTGGCTGGATGTGATGCGCCGAGAATTGGAATCCTATTCCGCAGATTCATTCGTGGAGGGGATGAAGCACTTTCCGGTGCTAAAAGCTACGATCGCCGAGATCGAGCGCCTCTTTCCTGCGGCCCCGGTTTTGTCGCGAGTAGTTGCTAAGCCATTCGAATTTAAAGGCTTCGTGCTGGAGGAGGGAACGAAGGTGCTGCACATGCAGACAATCGCCCATTTTTTGGATGAGGTCTATGAGGAGCCCTATCGATTCAAGCCACAGAGGTGGCTCGAGAACGATTATTCGAAAAAGGCCCAAGGGACTTTCGGTGGAAGCACTCACATTTGTCTGGGCATAAATCTAGTTCGTGTCCATATGCCCATCGTTCTGGCCAATATTCTGAGCAACTACGATCTAGCCTTTGAGTCGGCACCGGATATCCGATTGAATTTCAATTACGGCGTGCCGCAAGTGGCGGATTTGAGAGGCTCCTTCAGGCACCGCTAATTTGCCGCAGGTGAAGGCCAGGGCGGTATTGGCGGAGCCTCTTTCGATTTCCGCTATTGGCCTTCTATTTTGCCGGCTTTGGAAGCTCTTTTCGGTAGCTGTCCCACTTGGCGACAATTTCGCGTACCGCTTTGCTGCCAACGTCGTAGGCGGCTTCCAAGGAGGGAATGAAAGCAGAATATCCGCCCTTCTTTTCGCCGCTTAGATTGACGGCCGCGTTGACGCCGGGCGGGGGCATGGAAAAATTGCTTCCGGTCCGGAGGACGAGAACGCGTTGCGTATCGACCTTCCCGGCGTTTTCTAGGAAGGTGAGGGACTGGAGGGTGCCGGTCTCTTCCATGGCGGATGTTACGAATTCCCCTTTTCCTTCGGTCCAGTAGTCGACCCAATCATTGGCCCAATTGTTCATTATTTCCCCATGCCAAAAAGTCATCGCTGCCAGTTGATCTCCTTTGAGCACGAATGGCGGTTTTTGAGCATTTGGATAGCCGATGTATTTCTTTCGTAGGATTTTCATGGCATCGGTATCCTTGATTCTCACGTCTTTGGTTAATTGGTAGGCCCATTCGACTAGATCGGAATCTAGCTTGTAGAGAAGTCCTCCTTTGTCCTCGGGAAGGGGGTTTATCCAGGGAAATTCGGGGTGCCGAATGGGCGTGTATCCATATTTCCAGTCGTCTGGGGCCTCCCGAATGTCAATTTCATGAGAGAGGTCTCCATCTATCAGCCACTCGGCCCAAGCTGCTGACCCCAGCGACATGTCGTTGGGGTCGACGCCGGCGATTCCCGCAATGAGCCAATAGGCTTCGCTCAGGTCGAAGCGCGGATCCATTCCCAGTGCCATGATAGACGCGGCGGAGCGGTAGGTTCCAATTCCAGTGACGATTCCCAGCACGCCATCTTCATCGTTGTAGCGAAGATCTCGATAGCCCTGTGGAAAGGAGATCTTCTGATCGAGCGGGTAGCGTTCGACCCAGTTTTGGAATTCGGCGGGCTGGTCTCCCTCGTCTTCGCCGAGTTCGAACATGGCGACGACCACCACTTTAATCTTGGTCTTGCTCGCTTTGGCCTTGGGAATGCGATAAGACGTTTCGTTCCAGTCTTCGATCAGTTGGTGGGCGACGACGCTGCCGAGTTTGTAAGCCGCTTCAAGGGCAGGGCGACCGTTTGCGGGATAGGGAGCGGTGGCACTCCAGGAGGCGGCCTTGTCCTTAGGCTGCATGGAATAATTGCTTGCCGTTCTCAGTACGAGAACGCGCTCGAAATCGGTTTTCCCTGCTTGGGCGAGTCGTCGGAGAGCGGTAAGCGTGCCGCTGTCTTCCATGTTGGACATGACAAATTCAGCTTGGCCGTCGGTGTGCAGTTTCATCCAGTCATTGGCCCATTGATTGAGCTTCTCGCCATGAAAGTAGGTGGAAGAGCTCAACGAATCCCCGATGATTACCCGCGGGGGAGTCATGGCGTTGGGGTAACCGACGAACTGCTCTCGGAATTCCTTCAAAGCCGGGGTGTCGCCAACGGGCATATCCTTGGTCAGTTGGTAGGCCCATTCTACGAGCCCATCGTTCAATTCGAACGTGATGTTGTCTACTGTCCAACCGGTATCGAGCTGATTGGGCTCGTAGCCGCCAAGCGGTATCATGCCGTAGGGCCATTCCTCGGGAATTTCTCGAGCGTCCAGTTCGTAAAGAAGATCGCCATCGACGACCCACTTCGCCCAAGCCGCAGTGCCGAGAGAGGCATCTTCAGGGTCGGCTCCCGCTATCCCTGCGATGATCCAGTAGGTTTTGGAAAAGTCGAAACGCGGATCCATGCCGAGAGCGGTGATTGTCGTGGCCGCGTGCGTGACGCCTCCTCCCGTCAGGGCAACCATAAGGCCTTCTTCGCTCATGAGCAGATCCGTTCTGCCCATGGGAAAAGGCAGGACGATGTCCAGACTCTCCCGCTCGGCCCAGAATTGCAGCTCTCCTGGTCGGTCGCCCGTAATTTCGCCCATTTCGTACATTGCAAGTACAACGACTTTAACGGGTATAGGCTTCTCTGCGAAAGCGGGCACGCTCGCTGCCATTAGGATCGTCGTCAGAATAAGATGAATTTTAAGCATATGGGCGTTAAGGCACAAGTCGTGCCAATCGATTTTCGGGAGCGGCGTTTTAAAAAAAAAGAAAGTTTTCCGCAAATCGGCGCCGATGCTGCTTAAAGGTCTTCATGCTGGAAAAGCTATTCGGTCTAAAAGCGGCGAATACCACGGTGAGAACGGAGTTCCTTGCCGGAATTACCACGTTTGCTGCCATGGCCTACATTCTAGCGGTGAACCCTGCGATTCTGAGCAACGCAGGTATGCCGGTTCCGGCACTTATTACGGTTACTGCCATCGCGGCCGCCCTGGGCTGCTTTCTGATGGCGGTCATGACGAATTACCCCATTGCCCAAGCGCCAGGTATGGGGACTAACAGCTACTTCGCGTTCGTCATCTGCATTGGCAGCGGATTACCCTGGCAGACGGCGCTAGCACTCACCTTTTGGAATGGCATCATTTTCCTCATTCTCTCGGTTACCGGATTGCGCAGTAAGCTGGCCGAATCCCTACCGAATGGGGTTAAGATCGGGATTCAATGCGGAATCGGTTTTTTCATTGCGTTCATCGGCTTGAAAAGCGTTGGGATTGTCATCCCCCACGAAGCGACGCTTGTATCGATTGGCGACCTAAAGGCCCCGGCATCCTTGATGGTTATGGGGGGACTCGCATTTATGACGTTCCTGACGATCAGGAAAGTCAGTGGGGCGTTGTTTATCACTATCTTGGGTCTGACTGTGATTGGCCTAATTATTCCCAGCCAAGGAGCAATGGTGACCTCAGTTCCCGATGGAATCGTTTCCTTGCCCTCTGGCATATCCGAAACGTTTTTGAAGTTGGATATTCTGTATCCGATAAAACACTTTCCTGAAATAGCGGATGTCCTGATAACGCTTTTACTCCTAGATTTGTTCGATAGTATTGGAACTCTTGTAGGCCTATCCAGACGGGCTAATCTCGTTCGGAAGGATGGTTCGATGCCGAAGATGGGCAAAGCCTTGACCGCTGATGCCGTCGCCACGGTTGCCGGTTCCCTGTTCGGTACCTCGACAACCACTTCCTACATAGAATCAGCGGCGGGCATCGAATCAGGAGGACGGACGGGACTCACCTCTGTTGTGACCGGTCTCTGCTTTCTGGTGGCCTTGATCTTTACCCCGATTATTCTAATTGTTCCGGCGGCGGCTACCGCACCGGCTCTCGTAATGGTGGGCGCTTTTATGGCTCAGGGCTTGAAGGAATTGAAGTTCGATGATTTGGGCGAAGTCGTACCGGCGTTCATAACGATGCTGATGATTCCGCTAACCTTTAGCATTACGGAGGGGATTGGACTAGGGTTAACACTTTACTCGCTGATTCTGCTCTTGAGCGGAAGGGCTAAAGAAGCCCCTGTCTTGAGCTACGCGATATCTATTGTATTCGTTATTTACTACGCTTTTTTATGAAACGGAATTTCGTCAATGAAAGAGGGCTTACTCGGCGAGGATTCTTGGCTACGGGTGCCTTAGCGGGAAGTGTCTTAGGGATCGGCTCCGATGCGATGGAGGCTAAGCCTGTGAATCCTTCGGTTGGGAAATTCGGCGAGCGGACCCACGGTAGCAAGATTCTCGCTCCAAAGATTCCTTTGAAAAAGATCGGCCTGATTTTCGAAGATCTGAAGCGAAACGCTTCACCGGAGGAACTATACCGATTCCTCTACGCCCTGCCGAAGGGCGGGGATATCCACCATCACTTCGGTGGAGGTATGCTTCCCGAAATGTGGTTCGACGTCGCGACCGATAGAAGCCGTAATGGGAATCAGGAATTCTATACCAGGCATCGCGTGTCTGGTTACTTCAAGACAGACGCTAACAAACATCGTGACTCGAGAAACCGGATGTTTTGGACCACCATATCGGAATCGAGTTTTAAAAGCCTACCTGCCCCTGCCCGAACTGATTTCAAAGCCATGACCAGTCTCAATCAGGAAGAAAGAGAAGAGTGGCTTGGATCGGTTGTCCTAGATAAAGACTATGAAGGTCGCGACGAGTTTTTCGAGTATATATGGCCTCGTCTCAACGAGCTATTGAGTAGTATCGATGTCATGTCTGAGCTGCTTGTCGAAAACATGAAGCGATTCGCCGCGGAAGGCGTACGCTACTTGGAAATTCAGACGGGTCCTTGGGGCTGGAAAGACGGGCATGGGAATTCGCTATCGGCTGATGAAGCCAATACGGCTATCAAGCGGCGATTGAATCAGCCGGATGCGGTGGCGACGGGAGTTACCGTTCGCTTTCAGGGCATCGTTCAACGATTTACCGACGATGCGGAGGAAAGCGTTGAGCGATACTACGAATTTATCGACAGGAATCGCGATTTCTGGGTCGGGCTGAATATGGCCGGTCGGGAGGACGACAATCGCGGGTACGCTGCAAGGTTCACGGATGTATACGACCGCATGTTGCGGAAGTATCCTGGAATAGGGATTTCTATTCATGCCGGAGAAGCGGAAAAGCGAGACACCCAGATCTTCGATACAATCAGGTTAGGGGCTACTCGAATTGGCCATGGGATCAACCTCTTCAGAGACGAGGAAACGATGCAGCTAATGCGGGGAGGGAAATTCCTTGTGGAGATCAACTTGATTAGCAATGAGCTGCTGGGATACGTGCCGGACCTCGATCGACACCCATTCCCTATATACTTGCGACAAGGAATCCCCGTTTGCCTGAATACCGACGATAGAGGAATGTGGCATTCCAATATGACGGACGAGTACTACGTCGCGGTGAGCAGGTACAATTTGTCTTGGAAGGAGCTGATCTCGCTTGGCGAAAACAGCTTGGTTCACAGTTTTCTGGACGAGGAAGAGAAAGCGCAGTTGGCGAGCGAATACAGTGAAGACCTGAGTGTGTTCGCAGATAGATGCCTGGAAAAGGGCTGGCGTGAGATGGCAGCCTCAACCGACGCAGTCACCTACGACTATGGTCGCGACAAGCTCGGATTAACTATATAATTTTCCGCTTACTAGCTAGATTCCGAGATGCCTGACTTAATCAATCGTTTTTCCGTAGCCCCGTTACACGAGTCCACAATTCACTTGTCCCAGGTCGCTTCTGGGAGATTGGCTCCAGATCTCGTTTTGACCGGTGCTCGTATCCTTTCGGTCTATACCGAGCGAATGCTGGACGATCGGGAGATCTGGATTACGAAAGGCCGAATCGCCTCGGTTGCTAAAGCGGGCAGCTGTCCCTTTGAAGAAGCGCCCCGCTACGATGTCAAAGGCGGTATCTTGGCCCCAGGACTGGTCGATCCCCATATTCATATCGAAAGCAGTATGATGACGGCCTGCGCCTATGCGGAAGGAGCACTGCTAAACGGAACGACGACTTTGTTTTGCGATAGCCATGAGATAGGCAATGCGAGCGACGTGGAGGGAATTGAATGGATGCTCGAAGACGCTCGGCAAGCCCCTCTCAATATATTCCTGACCTTGCCCTCTACGATCCCCGCGACGAATGACAGCCTCGAAACCTGCGGGGGCGATCTTACCCCCAGCAAAGCGGCCGCTCTGTTTGATAAATGGCCGGAGATTTTGGCCTTGGGTGAGAAAATGGATTTCGTGCCGGTTTGCATGGGCGATGTACGTTCTCACGGAATCATCGGCGAATCCTTGAAGCGGGGAAAGCCAGTTAGTGGGCACATCTACGGTCGGGAATTCGTGGCGGCTTACGCTGCCAGTGGTGTTACGGATACTCACGAAGCGATCGATCGGGACATAGCGGATGATTTTCTCGAGGCAGGAATTTGGGTTTTCCTAAGAGGAGGTCCGCCCACTACCCCTTGGCACAGCTTGCCAGAAGCGATCAAGGCGGTGACGGAACTGGGAGCGTCGACCAAGCGCGTTTGCGTCTGTACGGATGATCGTGATGCCGACGATCTTTTCGAATTCGGACTCGACTGGGTGACCCGGCAGGCAATCGTGGCCGGTTTGAGCCCGTTGCAGGCTTGGAGCATGGGTTCTTTGCACCCGGCAACGCGTTTTGGAATGGATGGCGAATTAGGAGCTCTTGGACACGGGCGCCGAGCAGACATCACTCTGCTGGGCGATGACTTAACGGTAATCAATACGTGGTATGGGGGCGCCTTGATGGTGGAAGACCGGAAAGTGACACCGTTGCTCGATAAGCAATTGAGCGAGGGGAGATACTTGTACCCGAAGCAGGCATACGAGACAGTTAGGTATGAGGACGAGCTAGATTTGCTACCTGAAATTCCCGACGTCAAGTCGTTGGTCAGTATTGTGCGAACGGAGCTGCCTGGCATCGTGACTCTCTCCAAATCCGCCCAGTTCGAACCGGAGGTCCAATCTTGGGACGATTTTATGGACGCTAACGATCTGGTATACTTGTCCGTCGTCGAGCGATACGGAAAGACCGGGGGAATAGGCCATGGCCTGTTGCAGAATTTTGGGCTTACGGATGGGGCGGTGGGTAGTAGCGTAGGCCACGATGCCCACAATGTTGTTATCGCCGGTGAATCTGCGGAGGATATGAAAATCGTGGCTCGACGGATAAAAGAGCTCAGAGGAGGGGTGGTCGTTGTCAAATCTGGAAAAATCATCGCGGAGGTTCCACTGCCAATAGCCGGATTGCTCTCGGATGAAAGAGGTACTGAAGTCGCCGCCCAGACAACTGCTCTAAAAGAAGCATGGAGCTCAGTTGGCTGCTCGCTTCCGTACATGGGCTTCAACCTTCTGCCTCTATCTGTGATTCCCGAAATTCGGCTGACCGATAAAGGGTTGGTTCTGGTGCCGGAAATGAAGGTTAAAAACCTCTTTAGTGCACTTTAGGATCGGTAAATTAATCGAAATTCCCGCTGTTTCGTAACACATATTTTTTTTTTAATATAACGATAGGCGCTGAACAATATTTCCGTGACTTGGGAACGCTACTGGCACGGAAAATGCAGGATGGAAGGTCGGTTCAAAAATACAATCTAACAGATGTGTGATTCTTACATACAACAACTAATTATGAATATAAAAACGACAATCAAACTTCCAAGCTTCTCGCTGAGCTTGTTTCTAGCGGTCTTATTTGCGACGAGTTCAGTCGCTCAAGAAGAACCTGAAGAGTTGGATGCTTTCATATCGGAAGAAATTCCGATAGAAGAGAACATCTTGCCAACCTCCCGTCCTTTTAATTCAGTCTACGGTACCGATCGGAGTATCTTAGATACGCCGAGAAACGTAACGATTATTTCGCGCGAACAGCTCGATGCGATATCCATCAAGGATGTTCGTGACTTTTCAAAGCTGACATCGAGCTCTTACACGAAAACGAATTTCGGTTCGCCATCGACCCCTAACTTAAGGGGCCAAGAAGCGGACCTGTTTGTCAACGGTATGCGGCGAGGAGGTTCGATTAATGGTAATGGCCTTCCCGTCAATTTTAATGCGGTTGAGTCAGTGAATATTGTAAAGGGCCCAGCTGGAGTCGTCTATGGGACCACCAACTACCTTGGAGGCTATGTTGATTTGATCACGAAGAAGCCGTTCTTTGATAAGGCACGAGGCGAGATTGGTGTAAGTATAGGATCATATGACCAGTATACGGTTAATTTGGATTACAGCACTCCGGTAAACGATAAATTCGCTTACCGTGTATCTGTTGAAGCTAAGGAGTGGGGGGGCTTCTGGGAGCTTTGGAAACAAAATTCGCAAGCGTACTATTTCGCGACAACGTATCAGCCTAGTGATAGGTATCGCATGGAGACTAACTTCGAGTTTTTCAATGCGGACTATACAGAAAATTGGGGTATTAACCGCGTAACGCAGGATCTCGTCGACAATGGTCGCTATGTGACAAATACGCAGACCGACGAAGAGTACATAGCGTACAACGCAACTTTAGGAACCAGCCCTCTTTATTTTGCGAGCCCATTTGACGTGTTTTTCGCTCCAACGGACGGGGCTGGTAATTTCTTGGACGGTGAAGACACTATTGGGTTTTCTGGAAACGTTCCTGGCGAAACGGCTTCCACGATTGGCTTTTTTGCGGGGGTTGGAACTTTCACACCTACAGATGGTACGACAGTGCCAGTCGACCGATCATGGAAACTCGCGGCTCCAGGAGATGATTCTTTTGGACGGTTCGCGGCCTTCGGAATGGATCACATTTGGGATATAAGCGACGAATTGGAGATCGTGAACAAAACATTTGTTTCGTGGAAAGATCGTCAAACATTCTCATCTTACCATTACTCCGAATTGTTACGTGACAATTGGGCTGTTGATAATAGAACTGAGTTTCGGTTTAGCCCTAGTTCATCGCTGGATGTAAACGCGGGGGTACGTTTCCGTTGGGACGACGTTTGGGCTGTTAACCATTACTTCAATGAGCCAGTTAACTTTTACGACATGACGCGCGATATCAACACTCGCCGCGTCCCAGACGCTGGCTACGCGGCTTTCCGCTGGGTGCCAGATGAAGATCCACGCGGCATTCTGAACCATTGGTATTATGCAGATGGGGGAGCAGCGAAGTCTTATATCGTCGGGCCTTTCGCCCAGTTTGGGTACGAGGTAAACGAAAAATTCAGTATCCTCGGAGGATTCACAAAGGATTTTGTCAGTGCAGAGTCAAGAGATCCGGTTTTGAAACCAGGTGAAACATTTGACTTCGGAGGGTTTGTAGGTGTTGCTGGACCCGATGAAGATCTTATCGCGGATGAAAGCGTAGAGCTTGAGAATTATAACCTTAGTTTAATTTACAAACCTAGTGAAAAGACGTCTTTGTACGGAACCTTTAATTACAGCGAAACGTACGACGCTGACACGGGTGGTCGAGTCGTCCCTCAGAGTTTCGGAGATAGTCTAGAAAGTGATCTATTCGAGCTTGGGGCGAAGTTCAGTCTCGTCGAAGATAAGCTGTTCCTAAGTACTGCTTTCGTAGACCGCGAGTTTACGTCAAGGAACCAGGATGGCTCGATCGATCCGGTATTCGTGGAAGTTTACGAGTTTGAGCTCAACTATCAACCTACTAGAAACTTGTTTGCGACCTTTGGATATAGCTACACAGATGCCTCACGAACAGCAGGATTCTTCGCTTCTCCTTATACCGCAGATCGTGCGGATGAAACTGGCGGGGTATACGTATCGCCTCTATTCCGCGGTCCTCCGGGTGGGGAAGTAGTGGACGCGCCTGGTGTTCCGGACCATCTATTTAACGGTTTATTAAGTTATAAGTGGGCCAACGGATTTGGCGTAACGGCTGGTATCCTCTTTTGGGAGGGAATGAAATCTGGATATGACGGATTCGAATTTACTGTGCCAAATTGGAACGACCCGGAGAGCCCATATGTGCTGCAAGCGAACACTGCAGAGCTAGGCTCACAGTACGAGGTAGACCTTGGGTTCACATACGAGGTGGAAAATTGGTACTACAAGTTAGCGGTTTTAAACGTGACCGACGAAGAAAATTGGGATGTAAATAATTCTGGATATGGAAATGGATCAATTCTTGCCCGCCAGCCGACCCGGTTCGAGTTTTCAGCGAAGCGGTCCTTCTAAGTAGGGAAGCCAAAACGTAATTTCATGAAGACCGCCTCAGAAGAGGCGGTCTTTTTTTGCGTAGTTGGCCTGCAAATGGCGGCGGAAGATGGGCGTCATCGGTCCCTTGCCTCTGCTCTATGCTTGCGATATCGAAGGAGCCTCCGATCATATTGAAAACGCTCTGCGGAAACCGGGGCTATTGAGCGTTGAGAGGGAATCGAAACGTAACCATCGGAAGCGGGATTCGATATGGTTACTTTTTGCTGAAGACGGGCGTGAGAAACCCGGCGAGCAAAAGCTGAAGGGGGTGGTAGCACATGAGGGGCAAAAGGATGAGACCGACTTGAGCCGCCCCATTATTTTGCGACGTGAAAATGATGGCAGCCATAGGAACGCCCGCTGCCAAGGTTTTTTGAGATCCGCAAAAGAAGGCGGCGATTCGTTCGTCTTTGCCCTTCGCTGCGAGGGGCGCGGCAAACCATACGCTAGTGGAGAAAAGGCCTAGGAAGAGGATGACCAATAAGAACGTGAGCGTGATGGTAGCGGTGCTGATTTCTCCCCAGATACCGTTGAGCACACTGTTGCAAAAGGCTGCGTAGACTATGAAGACGATGGCTCCATTGCTGATTTTTTTGAAGAGACCTTTGGACTTTGTGGCCCAATCTCTAACGAAGACCCTCAGAACCTGACCCACTGCGAGAGGGAGCAGCACCAACATCGAGAGTTTGCCGATGAGCGGACCAAGGGAGCTGATCTGAGACCCTGCAGAGGTGTTCAAGAGAATAGAGCAAAGCAACGGAGTGACGAATACGCCGAGGACGTTCGATAAGGTTGTGGAAAAAAGAGCCGCTGAACTGTCGCCATCGGCGTTGCCGGTAATTATTATGGCGGAAGAGATTGTTGCCGGAAGAACCGATAGGTAAATCGCGCCGATGTAGATTCCCTCATGTAGTGAGGTGCCGATTACGGCGAGCAAGCCAAGCATTAAAAGGGGAGCTAGAACGAAGTTGCACGATTGGCAGTATGCGTGGAGCCTTGCTTTTGCGGCACTGCGAAGAATTTGCTGCGAAGGGAGGGAGAGGCCTTGTATCAGGAACGTAAGGGCGACTAGCGCTTTCGAGGTGAATTCGCTTTTGAGCAAGCCGCCCTTGGCTCCCGGTTCAGGCAGAATGACTGCAAAGACGACCGCCCCGACGAGAGCGAGCGTGAAACCTTGGCTTTTGATGAGGGACGGCATAGGCATTAAACAAAACGGTATTGGTGAAAAGAGTGAAGAAAGTCGGACGCGTATGGCGAGTATTTAAGCCACCTCTAGAATCTGCAGTTCCCGTCGCTTAAACTTAATTACGATTTCATAGTTTTAATCGTCAAGCAGTTCATCGCGATTGCCGTCAAGCCGGCAGTGGCTACCTTTGAAGAGAGAATAGCGGCTAGAAACTCTGGGAGCTCTTTCACGAAATGCTCCTGAGAGGGGATGCTGAAGGCTAATCCGAGGCTGACGGCGATGACAAGTATGTTGGCGCTATCAAGGGGCTCTTGCAGGATCATGCGTACTCCTGCGCTGGCGATCATACCGAAGAGTACAAGCGTCACGCCGCCGAGGACTGGGTTTGGCATCGCACTGAATAGGAATCCGGTCTGAGGGAGAAGTGCGGCGACTATAAGGATTCCGGATACATAGAAGCCGACTTGGCGACTGCCGACGCCGGTAAGTTGTATTACGCCGTTGTTTTGGGAAAACGTAGCGGTTGGGAATCCGTTGAAGACGCAAGCGAAGGCGCTGGTGATGGCATCGGAGAGAATGCCACCTCGAATTCGTAGCCAGAATTCTATACCGCGGGTCTTCATTCCTGAGAAGCTGGCCGTGGCTGACAAGTCGCCGATAGCTTCAATGGATGAGACAATGTAGATGACGGCGAAAGGGATAAGCAGTTCCCATTTGAACGCCAAGCCGTAGGCGAGCGGAGTCGGAATCATGATCCAGTTGTTGCTTTTCCAATCGGGCCAATGGATGATTCCAAAAAAGGAGGAGAGCGCGTAGCCGACAGCGATTGCGATAATGGGTGCGTACATGCGTATCGTTTTTCGCTTGGAGATTTGGCTGGCGATGAGAAGCCCGATGACGGTTGCAGCGACGCTAGTGCTGATTGTCCACGTCGTTGTTTCGCCCACGCCTTTTGCAATGTAGTAGCCAGAGACGGGAATGAGATCAATGCCGATGGCAAGAACAACAATGCCCGCGACGAGCGGCGATATTATTGACCGGAGGGCGGGTAGCGAGAACGCGAGGACAAATTGAAGCGGAACAGCGGCGAGGGCCATGCCGCAGGCGAGGGGGAGTCCGCCTTCGTTGCCCGCTCGAAGGAGAAGGTCGACGTAAGCGAAACTGGTGCCGTTAATAGAGAGGAGCCCCGAGCCGACGATTCCGAAGCGTTTGGCTTGCAACAACGTGCCGAGACCCGATGCGAGGAGGCAAATGGAAATGAGGTATGATTGAGTAGCCGGATCGATGCCGACGACGCTTGAGAAGATGAGGGCCGGGGTGATACAGCCCACGAACATGGCGATCGTTTGCTGGAGGGCCGCCATAGCCGCTTTGCCTGGCGGCATCGTGGCGTCATGCGGGTAGAGCAGATGAGGCTCGGCTCGGGTTGAAGACTGTGATTCTCGCATAGATAAGCTAAAGCAATTCGTGCACCAAATGAATGCCCTTACGGGAGATCGGACGGCGATTCGGGCTGGTTGACATCGATCAGCAAGGCGACGCCATGATCCATGCCGTAGATAACGTTTTCGATGGTCGGTTCGACTGGGAAGGCTGGTCTCAAAAAGCCAGTTGCCAAGATAATCAAAACGGATCTGAAATCGACTGACAACATGCGAATCTGAAAGCATGAATGATGCCGTGTTTGCCCTGAAAGGCGTTAATATCTCGACTTTAAAAGGGGGGCCTAGCGGTTTTTGGAACTCGCGACGTTTGGTTAATGGTTACCAGATTTAAATAACGCGGGAATCGCCACAAGCCCGCAAGCGACTATGAATCCAGCTAGATAGCCGGGAAAGTCGTTCGGAACCAGCGGAGCGAGCCAACCGAATTTAGCGGTGAGCAAGACCGCCAGTCCCGAGATGCTGCTCGCCGCTGCCCATCGAGCTCTGATGGAGGGCAAATAGAGTCCCGCGAACATGGTGGGGGCCAGTTGCAGCATCCCACCAAAGGCGTTGAAAGCCAGTTCTGCAACGAGTTCGGGCTTAACGCTGGCCGCGAATGCAAAGATCGCTATGGAAAGAGTGAACCATCGATTGAGTCTAAGTATTCCACGAACGGATACGTCCTTACTCTTCCGGTAACAATGCTCGCTTGCGATAAAGCCTATGCTCAGGAGAATAGAGTCGGCCGTCGACATTGTGGCGCAGATGACTCCCACAAGGGTCAAAGCTCCCAATACCGCGGGGACCGCAGCCATTACTTCTCCGATAATCTGGTCTCCGCTTGAAAGGCCGGGGAAGATTGCTGCCCCCCCTAATCCAAGCGTTCCGGCGACCATGGTCAGCATAAGGCCCATGAACGGGAAGATGTACATCATCGCGGTCAGATAGCGCTCCTCTTTGACGATCATAAACCGCTGGGCATTGTGGGCCATCGGTGTCGCCCCGAGCGAAATGAGGAGAGCCAGTCCGACTATATTCGTTGCGGAATAAAGGCCATTAGGCCCAGGCAAGCTCCAGAGAGAGGGATCGGTGGCGGCATCGACATCTGCCACAAATTTGGACCCGTCGAAAGCCCAGTAGAGACCTACGAATACAATCGCTACCGAAATACAGCCCACGATTGTGAGCGTCGACTGAAGAACATCCGTTTTAATGATGTTGGCGAGCCCGCCGGACTCCGAATATATATAGATAATAACGAGGGCGATCGCGGCGGTAAGGATGTAGGGCAGCCCTATCGAGCTTTCGAGCATGCGAGCGAATCCGGTAATCTGAGCCGCGAGGTAAGGCACCATGCAGGCTAAGGTGACCGCGATAAATAGAAGTTCGAGGAGGGGAGAGTCGAATGCCTTGAGGTAGAGCTGAATCGGAGATCGAGTATCGGGATATTTCCGCGAAAGTCGCCATAGGCGTTTGCCCAGGGTACCGGCCACGATGGCTAGAATCAGGTATCCGAGGACAGCGAAGTAGAAATTGCCCACTCCGTGAATGTAGTAGTAGCCTGCCGCTCCAATGAGTCCAGCTGCACTAAAGTAAGTGGCCCAGAAAGTAAGAAGGGAAGGGATGAAGCCGACCGTCTTGCCGGCTAGGAAAAAGTCTCCTAGCTCTTTCGCGGGCCTTTTGAAAGCCTTAACGGTTAGATAAAGTAGCCAGCCCAAGTATAGGACTAGAAAGAGGGATGCCCAGATTTGGAATTCGGTCATGGAGCATTCTAAAGCCGTAATCGTGCCATCTTTTCGACGGAATCTGGTGTATGCCCTATATTATCCGCGTTGGAACGGATCGTGCTACTCGGGCAGGAGTGAAAGCAAGTGAGTCCACCCAAGATTGTGCTACCCTCGAATATCCTAGAGAATGCTCCTTTAGTCGAAATGATTGGGATATCCTGTCTAGCTTTTGGTATCCCATTGCCTTGGAATCCGATATTGGGACTCAGCCTTCAAAGGCCCGACTACTCGATACCGATTTAGTGATTGCCCGCCTAGGTACTGGATACGTGGTTTCCAAAGATCTGTGTATTCACCGCGGCGCTCCGTTGTCCAATGGATGGGTTCGTGATGACTGCATTGTTTGCCCCTATCATGGCTATCGATTTGATGCTACGGGTAAGTGCGTCCTGGTACCAAGCCATCCAGAATGGAAGATTCCGGACAAGCTGCACTTGCAAACGGTTTTGCACGAGGAGCGGTATGGCATAATCTGGGTATGCCTAAGCGGCAAACCCGTTAACCGAATTCCAGTTTGGGAACCTGAAGAGTCGGACAACGCCTATCGTCGCTTTACGCTAGGACCAGAGATTTGGGACTGTTCAGCTGGACGTCTGATAGAGAACTTCATCGACAACGCCCATTTTTCCTTCGTTCACCGGAGCAGCTTTGGCCAAGAGGGAAGTGCCACCATGGGAGCGGAATACGAATTTTGTAAAGACGACTATACGATGACGATGGAATTCGACTACAAAGCGACCAATCCAGACGACTCGCCTATCGCCGACGCTTCCGAGCTGGAACGGCACATGCATAGAACCTTGTTTTTGCCATTCTTCACACGAACGGTGATCAGTTATCCGGGGGGGCGCGAGCACCTCATTCATTTTAACATAGCACCGGTGTCCTCCCGCAAATCGCAGCTGATCGCCGTGTTTCACCGCAATTTTGATCACGACGTCCCAACAGACCAACTACGTGAATGGGAGAAGAAGATCATTTATGAAGACCGGGCAATAGTAGAGCTGCAAAAGCCCGAGGAGATACCGTTGGATATATCTGTGGAAGTTCATGCTAAAGCGGACAAAGCTTCCCTCGCTTTGAGAAACTGGATGGTTGGCATTGGGCTTCGTAGCGAAATGACTGCTTAGCAGCCCTCCCAAGGTCCGCTCGAAATTGAGCACGGAAGCTCTTTGTTAAGCACTGCCGAGGGAAAGATCTCTGACGGTTGAATGCGGCTCGGTTTCTGCTGTAGAAAAGATATGTACGATCCTTCTCCAAAACTATCGAAATTCGTCCAGAGCCTACCGAAAACCGAAACCCATATTCATTTAGAGGGTTCGTGCCCTTTCGAGATGATCGAACGGGCGTTCCCGGGCAAGTATCCGAACGGCCCCCCTATGTGGGCGGATGAATTTCGCTACGAGAGCTTCTACCAGTTCATGGATTACTATGTGGAGTTTTGCGAAGGAGTATTCACAAGTGCAGAGGCCTATCACGAGTGCGCGAAGAAAGTGCTAGCCGACTGCGCCTCCCAGAATTGCAAGTACGTTGAAACGAGTTTTCACGTGGGTTCACTCTATTCGGGGGGGATGACCGGACCGGAATTGGTAGATGCTGTTCTGTCAGCAGCTCCTGAAGAATTGGAAGTTAGAGTCGTCATGGGCATGCGGCATAACGACTATGAAGGTATAGGAAAGGAAATCATTGATGATAGCCTGTCTTGGAATCAGCTTTGGGGAATCGATCTTCATGGACCTGAGGATTATCCGCTAGAGCCTTGGACTGCCGAAGTCTGGAAAGCGGCAGGGGCGGCAGGGAAATTCCTCAAAGCCCATGCCGGAGAGTTCATGCCCGCCAGTTTCGTGAAGCGTTGTATTGACGAATTGGGAACGCGCCGGATACAGCACGGGGTTCGATCGGTGGAGGATCCTGAGCTAGTGTCTTTCCTAGCTGAAGAAGGTATTGCCCTAGATGTTTGTCCAATCAGTAATCTCAAGTTGGCGGTGGAGGGAATCAAGACAATGTCTGAGCATCCCATTCGGCAGCTGTTCGATGCAGGGGTCACATGTACGATTAATTCGGACGATACCCTGATGTTCGGAAATTATTTGAGCGAAGAATATTATGCGTTGTATCAGGATATTGGTTTCAGCGAACAAGAATTGGCTCGAATCGCTTTGAACGGTTTTTTCGTTGCTGATTGGGAATCTCCCAAGAAAGACGAATGTATCGCGGAGCTGACAGCGATAATCGAAGAAAGGGATCTCAGCTAGTAGTATGCCTGACGATCCGAAGGAACTGAAGTTTCTGATACTTTTCGGGTCGTATGTGGGCTTTTGGGGCATGCTTCAATGTCTCACCGTTAAGCTCGTCCCATTAGACCTCACTTGGCTCGGTCTAGGAACCTTGGCATTCAGCTATGGTTCCTTCGCTCATGCCTTTACCTTCCCCTGCACCGACGCGACGGCTGAGATTTGGGGGGCCAAACGGGCGCGAATGATGGTCTACATGGGAACTGCCGTGTACACTGTCTGCACGGCATTCCTGTTTTTGGCCGTGCAAGCTTCCCCAGCGGAAGGTTGGCCTCTAAACGATGCCTATGTCGCCCTCTTTCAGGGTGGGCCGAGGATCATTCTTGGATCGCTATTGGCGACGTTGTCCGCCCAACTTTGGGATGTCTACGTGTTCGAGTGGGTGAAGAAGAGGACGGGAGAGAAGAACCTTTGGCTGCGCAATAATGTTTCTACGTTTGGCTCCCAATTATTGGATACAACTATATTCTGCACGATAGCTTTCTATGGAATTGTATCCAATGATATACTGCCCAAGCTGATTATCGGATCTTATTTGATGAAGCTCCTGGTGGCGGTAATCGATACGCCCATCGTATATCTAGTCGTATACTGGGTGACGGGTCACTGGACCTCGAAAGGTGATATCGAGGAAGAGACTGAGGAAGAGGGCACCGTGTAGACCTGTTTTTTGGGGGAGTGACCATCGCTCTGCTCCCTAGGTCTACGTCTGGCTCCAGAAACGCTTATGCGGGGCGAGTAGGGCGTCTTTCATTGCGGGTAGGGGACCCCATACGCTGACCTTTTTTTGCCCAGCCGCGAAGACGTCGCGACAAGGTA
>Ga0310343_10000110_pt1 | contig 34284 bp, 40 predicted proteins | sample HC15DNA2025_MG_FD_203519 | JGI IMG/M metagenome (GOLD analysis project Ga0310343, IMG submission 203519) | Marine microbial communities from station ALOHA, North Pacific Subtropical Gyre - HC15-DNA-20-25_MG | ecosystem: Environmental > Aquatic > Marine > Oceanic | place: Pacific Ocean: North...
CACAAGACCAATCAATGCAATCGGATACATCGCAATGCGCTGAAACCAGCAGAACCGACACGGGATGTAGTTAGCCACTTCAGAAAAGTACAGGGATCCGAGCACTGCACCGCCCGCAACACACAGTGTGATCGTTGACCGAAACTCTCTGACCGCTCCAAGAACCCGCTCTTGACCGGTGATCCAACTAACGACGATGACGAGCGTCGCAACTCCAACAATGACGGCAAGGGTTGCCGACAAGGTTTCCACCATGTCAGTGATCTCATACTTGGTTATCGCTACGACTCCCACCCCTATAGTTTGCCGGTTTCATCAGGCACGTGCAGTTTCTAGCGGGTAAGGTTCGAAACATGCTCGAGTTCACATCGGTCAGTGTGTCGTCATACGAGGCGTCGAATCTCTCAGATGAACTTCAACGACTATCGGGTGAAGGTTGGACGGTGATCTCCATCGTCAACGCTGGCTCCGACATCGTCGCCTATCTTTCACGTCAAGCTTCTGGTGCACCGCAAGAACATGCGGCAGCTCCCGCTGCTGAGCAACCAGCCCAAGAGGGCGGGGTTGGTTGGGGAATGCAAACAACTGCATCCGAGACAACGGCCCGCACCGTACCTTCCTCGGCTGCGTCCTCAGCGGCAGCGCCCGCAGGCTGGTACGCCGACCCCTCGGGTCGATTTGAGCTCCGGTACTGGAACGGAGGCAAATGGACCGAGCACGTGTCGCGGGCGGGGCAGCAATCGACCGACCCTCCCGTCGCCTAACCCGTGCGCGCAACATCTCTCGGTCATGCCGGAATCCTCATCGAGTGTGAGGCCGGGTCGATTCTCTGCGACCCGTGGTTCGAGCCAGCATTTCTCGGTTCGTGGTTTGTCTTCCCCCGAAACGACCAACTCGATGCTGAACTACTCCATCGCATCGAACATGCTGATTATCTCTATGTGTCGCACCTACACGGTGACCACCACGACGCGCACTGGCTTGCTTCACATTTGAGGCGAGACATCCCAATTCTCCTTCCGGACTATCCAACATCTGAACAACGGCGCGAACTCGAACGACTTGGCTTTTCGAAGTTTATCCACACGGTTGATGGTGAGGAGCAGAAGCTTCGTGACGGTCTCTCCGTTGCGATTCATGTAGAGACCTCAATTACCGACGGCCCAGGTGGTGACTCCGCAATCATGGTCAGCGACGGCATTCATCGGATCGTCAATCAGAACGACTGCCGAACGCACGATCTTGCGGCTCTTCGTTCGCACGGCCCCGTCGACCTGCACTGGCTGCAATATTCGGGAGCTATTTGGTACCCGATGGTGTATGAACTCGCCGAGGAGGAAATGGCTGATCTTTGTAGGGCAAAGGTAGAAAGCCAGGGTAACCGAGCAATGAAATATGTCGATGCGCTCGATGCCCGAGCGGTCATCCCTAGTGCAGGTCCGCCAGTATTTCTCGATGATGACCTGTTTGGGCTCAACATGATCTCTGGTGAAGAAGCGAGCATCTTCCCCGATCAGCGATGGTTCCTTGACCAGTTAGCGGCGGCCGGCAAGAAAGGTGTCCTCGCAATCCCCGGCACGGTGGTTTCGGTGACACCGACCGAGATCGCAGTGGATCACCCCATGTCGGGTGAGGAGGTCAACAAGATCTTCACCGACAAGTTGTCATACCTTCAGCACTACCGCTCAGACTGGCAGCAATGGATAGACGACACCCACGCCTCATGGAAGCGCAAACCCACTGACCTAGTTGCTCGGCTCGCTGCGTGGTGGGAACCACTCATGCAGAAAGCGCCAACCGTCTGCAACCTCATTGGGGACCCAATACTCATCGAAGCCAAACATGATGACGGGTCAGTGCTTGAGATTTTCGTCGATATTGCGAAGCGAAAAGTCTTAGATGGCAGCACTGTCGATTCCACCGAATCGCCTCCGGGATTCCGATTCACATTTCCACGAGATCTTCTCGAACTCACCGTTGACTCTGGCGCAGTCGACTGGTCAAATTCGCTTCTGCTTTCATGTCGATTCACCGCCTGGCGTCGAGGACAGTACAACGAGAACGTCTACAACTTTTTGAAATCGCTTTCTATAGAGCGAATTACTCGAACCGAGGCTGAAGCTCGTGCGAAGGTTGCCGCTTCTGCCTCTGCGGAAATTTCTGAAACCGATGTCGAGGTCGGAAATTTCGTTGTCCAACGCCGGTGTCCCCACCGAAATGCAGATTTCTCAGTTTTTGGAGAAATTGACGGCGATGATCTGGTCTGCACCCTCCACGGATGGAGATTTGACACCACTACTGGGCAGTGTCGAACCAGCGATGATCATCCGGTTCGGATCAGACCTCGGGAAATCTGAGTCGTTCACCAAAAATGGCGACACTCTGTCGCAGTGGCACCAGGTCTCGACGGTGTCGACGTTCGGCTTCGTCGACCGCCTCAACAACTTGCTGCCGTGTATGTTCGAGTTCATTCCGAAGTCGCTCGACTTCAGCCTCGAGCTCCATCACCCGACGGATGCCTTCCAGATTCATTCCCGCATCGACGAGTTCTGAGATGCGACGCAGCAACGCAATGTCATCGTCGCTGTACCGCCGATTCCCGCCATCGGTACGAGCCGGTTGGACGAGACCTCGTCGCTCATAAATGCGCAGAGTCTGCGGATGCATGCCGGCAAGTTCAGCCGCCACCGAAATGACGTAAACCGCTTGCTGTGAAGTTCTAATATTCATGATGCACTCTCATCGTAGATCGTCTGGGCTCTCGGGTTTTCGGCAAGCACTGTTGAAAGGTGTTCGACCGCTTTGCGCTGCTCGTCGGTAAGAGCGGTGGGAATACTAACCACGACGCGAACAATGAGATCGCCGCTCGTCACTGTTCCTTGTTTCGTCACCTCAATACCGCGACCGCTCACTCGATGCCGTGATCCGCTATGAGTGCCTGGTTGCAACCTCAGACGAACAGACTCGCCTTCAAGGGTTGGCACATCGACCTCAGATCCAAGTGCGAGTTCAGAGAACGTCACCGGGAGCGTGACCTCGAGATTGACACCCTGACGGGTGAACCGTTCGTGTGGCTGAACTGCGACCTCAACAAGAAGATCACCTGCCGGTCCTCCATTTCGACCCGGGCCTCCTCTTCCCTTCAAACGAATGGTTTGGCCGTCGTTCACCCCAGAAGGAATGCGCACCTGCACCGTCTCGCACCGACCTTCGCTTGTCACATTGAGGCTGGTGGTCGCTCCCTTTGCTGCGTCGTAAAACGACAACGTCAGACGAGCTGACTGGTCTACCCCTCGGCGAGGACCTGCAGAGCCACGCTGGCGGCCGTCGGTGAACATTTGACCAAATAAGTCGCCAAAGCCACCCATATCGCCGACGTCAAAGCTGAATCCGCCCTGTTCGCCCTGTCCGGCCATCGGCCCGAGCCGGCGAACTTCGTCGTACTCGGCTCGGCGTGCTTCGTCGCCAAGCACGTCGTAGGCGGCACTCACCGCTTTGAAACGTTCTTCGGCCGCCGTGTCGCCAGGGTTCTTATCAGGGTGAAGTTCGCGCGCAAGTTTTCGATAACCGCGAGTGATCTCCTTCGCAGAAGCCTCTGGGCCAATGCCCAGCACCGAGTAGTAGTCCGTGTCGAACCACTCTCTCTGTGCAGCCATGTCGTGCCTCAGTCTTTCGTTCGAACCATTGCTGGACGCAATGTTCGGCCCTTCCACACATAACCGCTCCGAAGCACCTCAGCAACAACGATTTCGGCGCCTTCTCCCGGTTCGTGGGCGACCGCTTCAGCCGTCTCAGGGTCGAATGGCTGGTCAGCAATATTCATCGCCTCGAGTCCCACCTTTTTCAACTCGACGAGAAGCACATTGAGCAGCGGCCCAATTTCGTCCGGGTGACGAACGTAGGCGGCTTCAGTTGCATCGAGCACGGGCAATAGTGCCTCTGCGATGCGACTTGTTGCGCGATCGACCTCATCGCTGATCTGATTCGTAACTCGCTTTCGGTAGTTTTCAAAGTCGGCTTGCGCTCGCATTGCGAGCTCCCGGAACCGTTCGACCTCTGCAGCAACTTCATCTACTTCTTCTTCACCCGATGAACCGCCACCCTCGGTGAGATCGTCAAGACCCTCGACGTCGATCGAATCACCCGCTCCATAATCCGCAGTGGTTGACGCTGAGAATGAAGATGGACGTGGAGTCCCAGAGGTGAAATCTTCCACCTCTGAGCCTCGTTCGTCCTCAGGGTCTAGAACATCGTCATCGTGCGACGACATCTCACTCATTGTTCGTCGACAATCTCAGCATCAACGATGTCATCATCTGCTGACTCATCTGCAGATCCTGATGCTGAAGTTCCGGCCGCATTGTCACGCGCAGCTGCCTCATACAGCTTCTGGCTGAACTCTTGGCTAGACGCCATGAGTTTCTCGGATGCTTCCTTGATCGCTGCGGTGTCGGTGCCTTCAAGGGCAGCCTTGAGTTCAGCGAGCGGTCCCTCAACCGCAGCTTTCTCTTCGTCGGAGACGTTCTCGCCCTGCTCCCGAAGTACTTTCTCGGTCTGATACACGAGGGAGTCTGCGTTATTACGAACTTCGGCCTCTTCGCGACGAGCCTTATCCTCTTCGGCGTGCGCCTCGGCATCTTTTACCATCTGGTTGATGTCGTCTTTGTCGAGGGTTGACTGACCGGTGATCGTCATCGACTGCTCTTTGTTCGTCGCCCGGTCTTTCGCGGCAACATGCACAATGCCATTCGCGTCGATGTCGAATGTCACCTCAATCTGAGGAACTCCGCGTGGGGCAGGTGGGAGATCGACGAGCTGGAACTTGCCAAGGGTTTTGTTGTACGAAGCCATTTCACGCTCACCCTGCAACACATGAATTTCAACCGAGGGCTGCATATCTTCTGCCGTGGTGAACACTTCGGTTCGTTTAGTTGGAATTGTCGTATTGCGTTCGATGAGACGGGTCATCACACCTCCCTTGGTCTCGATACCGAGACTGAGCGGAGTGACGTCGAGAAGCAACACATCTTTGACATCTCCACGCAACACACCGGCCTGCACCGAAGCCCCGACCGCAACGACCTCATCAGGGTTAACGGTCTTGTTTGGCTCTTTATCGGTCATTGACTGAACGAGATCAGTGACGGCCGGCATGCGAGTTGAACCACCGACGAGGATCACATGGTGGAGATCACCCTTTGAAATGCCTGCGTCTTTCAAGGCCTGCTCAAATGGGACCCGACAGCGTTCGATAAGGTCTGCTGTCATTTCTTGAAACTTCGAACGCGACAATGTCTCGTCAAGGTGAAGTGGCCCATCAGCATTTGCGGTGATGAACGGGAGGTTGATCTGCGTGGACTGCACCTGGCTAAGCTCAATCTTTGCCTTCTCAGCCGCTTCCTTGAGACGCTGCATTGCCATGCGATCGCTCGAAAGGTCGACACCCTGAGCGTTCTTGAACTGGGTGACGAGCCAGTCAATCACCCGTTGGTCCCAGTCGTCTCCGCCGAGGCTCGTATCGCCGTGGGTTGACTTCACCTCGAAGACACCGTCGCCGATTTCAAGAACCGAGACATCGAACGTACCGCCACCAAGGTCGAAAACGAGAACGGTCTCATCCTCGGAGCCCTTATCGAGCCCGTACGCGAGTGCGGCTGCAGTTGGTTCGTTGATAATGCGCAGCACCTCGAGACCGGCGATTGTGCCAGCTTCTTTGGTCGCGGTGCGCTGGGCATCATCGAAATACGCAGGCACCGTGATCACTGCTTGGGTGACGGTGTCTCCTAAGAAGGCCTCGGCGTCGCGCTTGAGTTTCATCAATGTGCGGGCCGAAATTTCCTGCGGTGTGTACTGCTTGCCATCGACGTCATCGCTCTTCCAGTTCTCGCCCATGTGGCGCTTCACTGATCTGAAGGTTCGGTCTGGGTTCGTAATGGCCTGACGCTTGGCTACTTCACCGACGAGAACTTCGCCCGCTTTTGAGAACGCAACAACTGATGGGGTTGTTCGTGCGCCTTCTGAGTTTGGAATAACGGCGGGCTCGCCCGCTTCGAGAACTGCCACGACGGAGTTTGTCGTTCCGAGGTCAATACCGACTGCCTTTGGCATTTGGTTGTGCTCCTTAGTGTTGGTCACACTGCGTTGTGTGGGGGGTTATCCACAGTCTATGAGTGCAACGTAATCGCACCAACCTCAGTAACAGAAAACTTGAGTCGGTATGACTAAGGATTTTTCTTTCTACTCATTTATTCTGGTGAAAGGTGCTCGGGACCGAACGAATCTGGCAATAAACCGTCCATTGTGTACGTCGCCCAGAGACCATTTCGGCTGCACGCATGAATAATCGTCTCCGAAGTCGCGAATTCACGGATCTTCTGGCGACATCCCCCACACGAAGTTGCAAGGCCTTCAGAATCACACACCGTGAGCACGACCTGAGCTTGCCGTTCACCGTGAGACGCCATCACGGCAAGAGCGGTCGCTTCTGCGCACAGACCCTGCGGGTATGCCGCATTCTCAATATTCGCGCCCACATAAATCTGTCCAGACGAGGTCAGCACCGAACATCCGACGTGATAGTTCGAGTACGGAGCATGTGCATGCTCTTGCACACGGAGGGCAGCGTCAAAGAGCGCACGAGTGGTGTCTTCCATCTCCTCTCGAGGAAGTGCTCGCTCGAATACCGTTCGGTTGGGTACTTGCGGTGCCATATCCCAACGTTACGCACGCAGAGCCCTTCAGACGAGTTACACGACGTCACCGCCAGCCCTGATGACACTATGCCGCAGTTGAGCGACGTGCGGCATCATCGGCAAACCAGCCGCCACCGTTCCTCATGAGACCAAGAGCACCGGTCACCGTGACCACGGCCTCCCACTCACCTCATCGTGCTAATTCGGCACGGTCAAGGATTACGAAAGAGACCCCAGTTCTCGTCGGCGATTACTGGGCTGACTGTCAAAGCTACGGTCATGGTGTGAACTTCCGCGAACTTCAAGATGTCATCGATGCAACCTACGGCGACCGCGATCGAGAGCGAGGGGTTGCCCCAACCGTTGCCTGGCTCTGTGAAGAATTGGGGGAGCTCGCCCAAGCCGTCCGGAAAGGCACACCCGCCGAGATAGAACACGAATTCAGTGACGTGCTTGCTTGGGTAGCGACACTGGCGAACCAGGTCGGAGTCGACCTCACCGAGGTCGTTGGCCGCTACAAAGACGGGTGCCCGAAGTGTTCAGCGATTCCCTGCGAATGCTGAACAGAAAGTATTCAGAGCAAAAGCTCTGCAATCTGAATGGCGTTCAAAGCCGCACCCTTACGAAGATTGTCATTCGCAATAAAAAGTGCGAGGCCTCGATCGTCATCGATTGACGGGTCTCGACGTACCCGGCCCACATAACTGGGGTCCCGGCCCGCCGCCTCAAGAGGGGTTGGCACGTCGCTCAACTCAACACCAGGCGCAGCTGACAGCACCTCCAGCGCACGGTCGACCGAAATCGCTCGTTCAAACTCAAGATTCAGCGAAAGTGAGTGGCCCGTAAACACTGGCACCCGCACACACGTTCCTGACACTCTCAACTCTGGAATGCTCAGAATCTTTCGACTCTCATTGCGAAGTTTCTGCTCTTCGTCAGTTTCAAGAGAGCCATCAGAAACCATTGATCCTGCGAGCGCAAGCACATTGAACGCAATCGTGTCAGCGAATTTTCTGGCCGGCGGAAATTCGACTGCCTGGCCATCATGAGTAAGAGCGGCCGCATGTTCTGCGGCCGCTCGGGCTTGCGCATCGAGATCCTCAACTCCTGCGAGACCGCCACCGGACACGGCCTGATATGTCGACGCAATCATTCGGAGAAGACCTGCTTCATTGTGAAGCGGCTTTAAAACGGGCATCGCCGCCATCGTCGTGCAATTCGGGTTGGCAATAATTCCTTTCGGAAGGTTCTTCACCTCGTCGGGATTGACCTCGCTCACGACAAGTGGAACCTCAGGGTCCATTCGCCACGCCGACGAGTTGTCAATAACGGTCACGCCCGCAGCGGCGAACTTGGGTGCAAGTTCGCGCGATGACGTGGCGCCTGCAGAAAAGAGTGCGACATCAAGCCCAGAAGGGTCAGCAGTCGATGCATCTTCAACTACAACATCAGCACCATCCCAAGCAAGGGTGCTACCAGCCGACCGAACCGAGGCGAAGTACCGAACCTCGCTGGCGGGAAAACGACGTTCAGCGAGGAGACGCCGCATGACACCGCCGACCTGCCCAGTTGCACCAACTACACCAATGCGCATGCCGGCAGGCTAACGGCACATGACGATGAGCAGTCGCTTGCCTCTCATCGGCTGACGCTCTCTCGTCAGACGATGATGGCGGTAATCCACCAGTGGTTCTCATTGATGCCGTCGAAGCGTCCATGACGAAACGCTCCTTGTAGATCATCGACGGGACCATCCGACCAGATAGTCACACCATCGATAGAAGCCCCCAGCGCAGCGAGAACTTGGCTCGGTGAAATTCGACTCACTTGCCAAGCCAACCGGGTGATTGACCTACGTTGGCTGAGCCACTCACCAATTCGGGGAAGACGAAAAGCAAAACGAGCAATGACTCCTAACGGCAGGAGTAATAGATCGATCCGAGAGGGGCCTCGGAAGTTCAGCGCAATGCGACCACCAGACCGGGTAACTCGAACTGCCTCGCGAGCGAGAGCCAACGCATCTCCCTGAGAACAATGTTGCATCGTGAGATAGCTAAAAGCGAAATCAACGCTGTCATCATTCAGCATGAGCGACCGACCGTCCGCAACTTCAAGGGTACGCAGATGGTCGACCCGCCCGAACCTTGAGACAGTCTCGTAACAACGCTCAAGAAATCCGATGTCAAGATCTGCAGCAATGACACGTTCAAACTCGCGGGTGAAAGCTGCGGTCATCCGACCGATTCCCGAGCCGATTTCAATCATCGTCTGCTGCTGATTTTCAGGATTGCGAAGACCGAATGCCTCCAAAAAAACCGGGACCTCATCATCTCCCGTCGCCACGAAATCGGCAAGGGTGAGGTGATCGCCCGTGACGTTATTGAAGACCCACCCGGTTTCTCGAACGACTTCATCAGCACTGGTCTGACGATCAGAGACGCGGCCCGCAACTTTCCACGCAATGAGCTGAGAACGTTGACGCATTAGGAGGGATTCTCGCACACCTCAACCACAAATTGCGGCGAATGACGCTCGGTCATTTGCGTTCTGGCAAAGGAGCCGAATACGACTCGCCTGAATCAAGGTCGAATTCGGTGTGCAAACTGCGAGCGGCAGTCTCAAGGTCACTTGCGGCGATGACAACGGAAATACGGATTGTTGATGTCGAAATCATTTCGATGTTTACCGCAGCCTCCGCGAGACATCTAAACATACGTGCAGCGATGCCCGGAGAGGTCTTCATTCCCGCTCCGACGAGAGAGACCTTTGCGATCTCGCTGTCCTGAGTGACGCCGGCTGCCGACATCTCGCTCGCAATCCTTGACACAATTTCATCAGCGACCTTCAGATCAGCAGAGGGCACAGTGAAGGAAATATCTGTCGTTCCTTCAGTTGACGTGTTCTGGACGATCATGTCGACGTTGACATTTGCTTCCGCGAGAGGCTCAAAAAGGGTTGCGGAAATTCCGGGACGGTCCGGAACCCCGAGCACAGTGAGCTTTGCCTCACTCGCATCAGTTACCACACCAGAGATAATTGGATCTTCCATTGCAGGCTCCTCAGAGGTCACCCACGTACCGTGTTCCCAAGTGAAACTCGAGCGTACGTGGAGAGGGACATTGTGATTTCGGGCAAATTCGACTGACCGCAACGCAAGCACCTTTGACCCTGCTCCTGCCATTTCGAGCATTTCATCGAAGTTGACGCGCGCTAGTTTGTGCGCCTGCGGAACAATTCGAGGGTCAGCAGAGAAGACGCCCGTGACATCTGTATAGATCTCACATGCGTCAGCGTCGAGTGCCGCTGCGAGAGCGACCGCAGTTGTGTCGGAGCCGCCTCGCCCGAGTGTGGTGATCTCACGATCGGTTGAGACCCCTTGGAACCCTGCGACAACGCAGACTCTCCCTTCTTCGAGGGCCTCGCGGAGACGGTCACCCCTGACCTCAAGAATCTTCGCCTTGCCATGCGCGCTATCCGTGATGATGCCGACTTGGCTCCCCGTAAAGCTGATGGCTTCAACACCACGCTCCGCAAGTGCCATACAGAGCAGAGACATAGATACCCGTTCGCCAGTGGTGAGCAACATGTCCATTTCGCGACCGGGTTGCACGGTTGATACGTCATTCGCAAGCTTCAGCAAATTGTCGGTCGACTTACCCATCGCTGAGACGACAACGACAACGCCTGCACCATGCTGTCGGGTGTACGCAACGTGGTCGGCTACCGCACGCATGCGGTCAGGATCAGCTACCGAAGTGCCGCCGTACTTTTGGACAATGAGTGTCACAAGGTCAACAGCCTACGGCTATCACGAACCGTCAGCGACTGTGAGCGAAACAACATCGAACTCAAGAAGTGACGCTCCCGTGGCGACCGGATGCTGCGGCTTTGCGTCACCTGATCCGTCTTCGGTGTGAGTCTCGCGATGTTGGTGAGCAAAGGCTTGACCGCTGCGCCAGGCTTGGAACGCGTCTTCGCTTTCCCAACGAGTCACGACGAAGTAGCGATCGTCTCCTGATGTGGGTCTCAACAACATAAATTCTTCGAAGCCCGGCTGATTGTCAACCATCCCAGCCCTTGCCGCAAACCGGGCCTCGAGTTCGGGTCCTGCACCTTCGGGGACCTCAATTGCATTGATTTTTACTACTGACATCTCTGCATCGTCGCGCAGTTCATACTCTCGGTCTCAATCTTGCGTCACAAGCACGACTTTTACAATCAGTAAGGTGACGGTGTGCCCGGGGAAATCCAATTCACGGTGAACGGCAAGCCGTCGGCCATCACCGGCGACCACCCCCATCTGCTTTCGGCACTGCGAGACGAACTCGATATCACGTCGCCAAAAGACGGATGCTCACCCTCCGGACAATGCGGCTGCTGCACGGTGCTCATCGATGGTAAGGCCGTGGTTGCATGTCAACAATCTGTTGACGCATGCGAGGGGCGCGAGATCACCACCCTCGAAGGACTCCCCGAGAGCGAGCGCCAGCAATTTGCTGATGCATTCGCAGCGTGCGGTGGACTCCAATGCGGCTTCTGTATCCCGGGCATTGTGATGCGAGCGCATTACCAAATTTCGAAGAAAGGCTCGTCTCTGACTCGAGAGTCAATGGCCCCTCACCTCGGAGCACACCTCTGCCGGTGCACCGGCTACGTCAAAATTCTCGACGCGATTGAGGCGGTTGCCCATGGAACTCCTGTCGAACCGCCGACGGTGAGAAGCGGCGTCGGTGCACGAGGCATGAAATACGAGGCGCATCCTTTGACGCTCGGGGATCGCCCCTACATCGATGACATCCGGGTGCCCGGGATGCTTCACGCTGCACTCCACCTCACCGATCACACCCGTGCCGGCATCAAAAATATTGATGTTGCAAACGCCATCGCTGCCCCGGGCGTCGTCAGCGTGCTCACTGCAGCTGACATTCCTGGTGAATTGCGATCAGGCCTCATTCACAAAGATTGGCCACTCATGATTCCTGTGGGCGGCACGACCTCGTTTGGTGGCGACGTTCTTGCGGTCGTCGTTGCCGACACGCGCGAGCATGCACGAGCAGCTACGGAGCTCATCGAGGTGGAATACACCGTCCACTCGCCTGTCACAGATGCAAAGGCCGCGCTCGCCTCTGACTCTCCTATAGCGGTGTGGGGCACCGACTCAAATGTGCTGTCGGTGAGCGCTTATCAGCGTGATGAAGGACTCTCCATCGAGGACGAACTCGCATTAAGTGCTCATGTTGTGTCTGAAACCTTCACCACCCAACGCATCGAGCACGCATTTCTTGAACCCGAGTCAACGCTTGCGGTGCCCTCAGGTGACGGCGGACAGAAAACCTTGCATGTGTACTCAGGCGGTCAGGGTGTTTGGGATGACCGCAACGACATCGCCGCAATTCTTGGTGTCGAACGCGAGCGAGTAACGGTCGAGCTCGTATCAAATGGTGGAGCATTCGGCGGGAAAGAAGACATGAGCAACCAAGGCCATGCTGCACTCGCTGCGTGGCTACTCGGCCACCCTGTCAAGTGCACCTTGAGCCGCGTTGAAAGTTTCCGGATGCACGCAAAACGTCATCCGATCACCCTTGACGTCCGGGCCGGCTGCGATGTCGATGGGGTCTTGACCGGTCTGCACGTGAGGGCAATCGGAGACTCAGGGGCCTACGCAAGCGTCGGCATGAAAGTGCTCGAACGTGCCGCCGGCCATGTTGCCGGCCCCTACCGCTGGAAGTCGCTCGATATCCAAGCGACTGCGGTGCGCACAAACAACCCGATCTGCGGAGCATTCAGAGGTTTCGGTGCCAACCAAGCCCAATTCGCAACCGAGGGTGTCATCGACCGTCTGGCCGAACTCGCAGGCATCGACCCGTGGGAGTTTCGCAGCAAGAACGTGATCACCCCTGGAGACACCTGGGGGCCCGGCCAAGTAATGGACGACGGCGCTGGCGGCGCACGTGAATGCCTCGATGCCATCAAACCCGATTACGACCGGGCCCGCTCTGAAGGACGATCGGTCGGTCTTGCGATCGGCATGAAGAACTCCGGCCTCGGAAACGGGTTCCGGGAGGTATGTGGAGCGGTTGTTCATTTCCGTGATGACGGCCGAATTGAGGTGCGACATGGCTGGACCGAGATGGGACAGGGGGTTCACACCGTGGCACTTCAGGTTGCCGCTCAAGAACTCAACGTTGATGCTGAACGCATCGACGTAATCGTTGACACCACCAGAGAACTCGGCTTTGGACAAACCACTGGAAGTCGTGGCACATTGATGACCGCTGGATCTGTTGCAGCTGCCTGCCAAGCTGCGCTTGCTGCCAACTGTGAGGTCGGTGTCGATCATCACGGGGAGTACGTCGTCGACTGGACGCATCACCTCGGTGATCCCGAGCACCCGAGCCCGACCATCCACTCGTGCTTCTCATATGCGGCACAACTCGTTGAGATCGATCACGCGTCGGGCGCTATCGATCGCGTGCTTGCTGTCCACGATGTGGGTAAGGCGGTCAACCCGACTCTCGTTGAAGGGCAAATCGAGGGATCTGTTCACATGGGGCTCGGCTATGCCCTCACAGAAGATTTCCCCAGCGACGAAAGAGGAATGCCCGCTGTCGAAACACTTCGGCAGTTGGGAATCCTTCGTGCAAAAGACATCCCAAAGATCGATGTGAAAGTGGTGGAAGTGCCGCAACCACGCTCGCCGTACGGCATTAAAGGTGTTGGCGAGATCGGCCTCGTGCCGACCGCACCTGCCGTCGCAGCGGCGCTCTATAACTTTGATGGCGAGCGACGCCGTACACTGCCGATGCGCCGTCAGTGACGCCGGCGTAGTTCACACTCCGTTAACAATTGAGATACGGGCGAGAAATCGCGTGCTGACACAGTGTGGACACCCCTACAACTGCGATCACCGCCGAAAGGAATCCCGTGGCGTACCAAGCTGAATACATCTGGATTGATGGCCATGAGCCCACTCCACTCCTCCGTTCAAAGACCAAAGTTCTTGCTGACGAGGTCACCGATCCCCCCATCTGGGGCTTTGATGGTTCCTCCACCCAGCAGGCCACCGGTGACAAGTCTGACTGCGTCCTTCGCCCGACCTTTGTGTGCCCTGACCCCATTCGTGGAGGCCGCAATGTGTTGGTGATGTGCGAAGTGCTCCTCGCATCAAATATGCGTGCCCACCCAACTAATACTCGTGCCGCCTGTGCTCGTATCGAAAAGAAGTACAAAGACGACGAGATGCTCTTCGGTCTCGAGCAGGAGTACACGATGATGCGCCCTGACGGCTCACCCCTCGGCTTCCCTGCCGGCGGCGGACAGCCCGCTCCTCAGGGCCCGTACTACTGCGGCGTTGGAACTGGTCGTGTCAACGGACGTGAAGTTGTCGAAGAGCACACCCAGGCTTGCATCGATGCCGGACTTTCCATTTCTGGCACGAACGCAGAGGTCATGCCCGGACAGTGGGAATTCCAAATTGGACCTCTCGGACCAACCGCAGTTGGCGATCAGATGTACGTCGCCCGGTGGCTCCTACACCGCATTGCCGAAGATTACGACGTCGTCATCAGCTTCGATGCGAAGCCAATGAAGGGTGACTGGAACGGCGCTGGCTGTCATACCAACTTCTCAACGGTTGCGATGCGTGACAACTACAAGGCCATCACCGCAGCATGTGAAGCCATCGGCAAGAACTACATGAACCTCGTTCAGAACTATGGCGATGGTGTTGCAGATCGCCTCACCGGTGACCACGAGACGGCCCCATGGAATAAGTTCTCCTACGGCGTGTCAGACCGTGGTGCATCGATCCGTATTCCATGGCAGGTCGAGAAAGACGGCAAGGGGTACGCAGAGGATCGTCGCCCAAATGCCAACTGCGATCCGTACACCGTTGCGCAGCTCATCACCGACACCGTGTGCTCGGCTGCAGCGAAGGGTTCCAAGAAGCGCTGATAAGTTCAGCGTCACTTGGTGACGTCATAGTGAAGGGGGCCTCGTGTGTACGAGGTCCCCTTTACCGTTTTTCACTGCCAGAATGAATACCTGAAGGAGGAATCATGCGTGAGCAGCAATGCGACTATGTGCTGAAAACCGCGTCGGAGCGCGGCGTTCGCATGGTGCGTCTGTGGTTTACCGATGTGCTCGGTAATTTGAAGAGTTTTGCCATCAGTCAAAACGAACTCGAAAATGCACTCAACGATGGGATGACCTTTGATGGGTCTTCAATTGACGGATTCTCACGGGTCCAAGAATCTGACGTACTAGCTATTCCAGATCCGGACACGTTTCAAATACTTCCATTTGGCGACAAGGATGCCGCCGAAGCGCGAGTGTTCTGCGACATACACCACCTTGACGGCTCTGCGTTCACTGGCGACCCACGCCAAGTGCTGCGACGGCATGTTGAAGCGGCACGCGATGAGGGCCTCACGTTTTACATTGCGCCTGACATCGAGTTCTTCTACTTCACTCCTCCACAACCTGGCGAGCGACCAGCCCCTCTCGATTTTGGGGGCTACTTCGACCTCACCACCCGAGACGTCACTGGCGACCTCCGTAAGCAAACGATTCGCACCCTCGAACAAATCGGGATCCCGGTCGAGTACTCATTCCATGAAGATTCTCCAAGCCAACAGGAAATCGATCTTCGCCACGACGATGCTCTCACCATTGCCGACTCGGTGATGACGTTCCGTCACGTCGTGCGAGAGGTTGCGGCGGCACACGGTGTGTACGCGACGTTTATGCCCAAGCCGCTCGAAGGAGTACAGGGCTCAGGTATGCACACTCACCTGTCGCTCTTCACCGGCGATGAAAATGCGTTCTACGACGAGGCCGATGAGTACAACCTGTCACCCCTCGCAAAATCATTTACGGCCGGCCTCCTACAACACGCTGCGGAAATCACGGCCATCACGAATCCGACAGTGAATTCGTACAAACGACTCGTGCCGGGATTCGAAGCCCCGGTGCACCTCAGTTGGGCACGTAACAACCGGTCAGGCCTCATTAGGGTGCCCATCCCTAAACGGGGTAATCCGCTTGCGACCCGACTCGAATACCGTTCACCTGATCCGAGTTGTAACCCCTACCTTGCCTTCAGCCTCATGCTTGCCGCCGGACTGAAAGGGGTGCGAGAGGGTTACGAACTTCCAGCCGAGGCCGATGCAAACCTGTTCGAACTCGATGATAAGGCGCTCGGCAAACTGGGAATTGGCCAACTGCCCCAGTCACTATCTGAGGCACTTTACGTGATGGAACGTTCAGAACTTGTCCACGAGGCACTCGGCGAACACATTTTTGAGTGGTACGTAAGAAATAAGCGCCGCGAATGGATGGACTACAAAACCCACGTCAGCCAATTTGAGATTGACAGGTATTTGGGGACGCTGTGACCCAATCTGAGAGCGGGACCCTCCTCGTCGTTGGCGATCAGATTTCCACCGAACTTGCGCGCACCCTCGACCTCTCAGGGCGTACATGGCATGACATCCGTTTCTCAGATCAATCGCTCTCGACAATTCCTGACAGCCACTGGGTTGGGGCCATCATCGATCTCTCCGCCGACCCCGAGGCGGGCTGGTCAGTTGCACGAAACCTTCGTCGAACAGATCGCGATCCGATAAGAACGCTCGTATTGGTGAGTGGCGCTCAGCTTTCAGAACTCGAACACCGCGACGACCTTTTCGATGACTTTTGCCTGACCCCGTTTCACCCAACCGAACTTGAGGCTCGAGTGGCCCATTTACTCGCATCGGCCGGACCGGTTGCCACCAAATCTGAAGTCGTCATGTACGAGAACCTTGCGCTCAATTTGGAGACCTACCAAGCATCGGTTTCAGATCAACCACTCGACCTCACCTACATGGAATACGAGTTGCTGAAATTTCTCGTGCAAAACCCCGGCAAGGTGTTTTCTCGAGAAATGCTCCTCAGCAGGGTGTGGGGCTATGACTACTACGGCGGCGCAAGAACGGTCGATGTGCATGTTCGTCGTCTTCGCGCAAAACTCGGCGAAGAGCATGCCGATCTCATTCAGACCGTGCGGTCGGTTGGCTACAGGTTTGGTCGTTCACGCTGGAAAGCGTGAATCACTGAAAGAGTCGTTGTACACGCTGTGATGCCGCAGCGTGAGCAGCCAACATTTCTTCGGTTGCAGCCGATACGAGATGGCCGTCTTTTACGACCTCTCTGCCATTGATGATGGTGTTTCGAACACCGGTTGGCCCACATCGCAACCATGCCTCAATCGGATCAGATACTGCGCCGGCGAAAGCAATTCCTGTTTGATCCCAGACTGCGATGTCAGCTACGGCACCCACCACGAGGGTTCCCAATTCGCCGGTGCGACCGAGGCAGGCAGCCCCGCCACGCGTTGCCATCTCCAGCGCAGAGCGCGCTGTCATTGCGTCTGCCCCGTCGTTGAGTTTTGCGAGCAGTAGGGCTTGGCGAGCCTCTAACCACATCGATGCTGAATCCGCAGATGATGAACCGTCAACTCCAAGTCCGACCGGGCATCCTGCAGCACGAAGCGACGTCACCGGAGCGATACCCGACGCCAAAATGAGGTTAGAACTTGGGCAGTGCGCAACGCCAACTTCGGCAGCGCCAAGTCGGTTAATCTCATCACCTCTCGGCATGACGCAATGGGCAACCCAGCTTCGTGGGCTTGCCCAACCAGTGCGCTCCAAATATTCGGTTGGACGACAGCCAAAGCGAGCAACGCTGAACTCATCGTCTTCAGAATTTTCAGCGAAGTGAGTGTGGAGGCGAACCTCTAGACGTTCTGCAAGTTCGGCCGTGCGAATGAGTAGTTCTTCGGTGACGCTAAACGGTGAGCACGGAGCAAGCGCTATTTGCGTCATCGAACCCCACGAACGGTCGTGATGTCTGTTAACTGCTTCTTCGCAGGCAGCTAAAATGTCATCGTCATCTTCGACCAAATCGTCAGGTGGCAACCCACCATCTTTTTCCGAGAGAGATATCGAACCCCGAGTCGGATGAAAACGAACTCCAATGTCAGTAGCGGCGGAAATTTCTGCAGCAAGCAGATCGCCTGACCCAGGAGGATGCACGTAGAGATGATCGGTGGAGGTGGTGCACCCTGATAACGCGAGTTCTCCGAGTCCAATCCACGCCGATAGGTAGATGCTTTCTTCGTCGAGCGCCTTCCAAAGCGGGTATAGAGACTGCAACCAACCGAACAGTGGTTTATTAGTCATCTCTGAATACGCTCGCGTCAGGTTCTGATAGAGGTGATGATGCGTGTTAATCAGACCAGGGGTGACCAGACAACCAGACGCATCGATCGTTGTCGGCGCTGACGGTGGCTCACCGATACCTACTCCCTCTATGAGCCCACCTGTGACCGACACCCAACCGCCGGGAAGTTCGCGACGTTGATCATCCATCGTTGCCACCAGTCGAGCGTTGAGAATGACGAGATCTGCCATGCGGTAACGCTAATCAGTACAAGATCAGCAAACGAGACTCTTTTTGCGTCACAAAGATCAGCCTTAAGCCTTTCAGTCGTCGATATCGAGCAGTTCGCTGCCCTCGAAGCGACGCTCTCCGTCGCGTTGCAGCACGGCACCGAGAATTGCGCTTGCTACGCCGCCGCTCATTGCGATGAGGACGGGGAAAATCGCGAGAACCACGATGATCGCAATTGCGCCTGCCATGGGATCAGTGTAGTTCGCTGGCGCCGAAAGAGCAGCCTCAGCACCCAAGCGGCTAGCGCTCGGGAAAATAAGCCCAAGCCTCGATTTCGACAGCGCCATTCAGAGGAAGCGCTGCGACTCCAATAGTTGATCGCGCTGGGCGATGATCGCCGAATGCAGCGACATAGGCATCGTTGAACTCGCCGAAGGTTGACATGTCGGTGAGAAAACACATGGTTTTCGAAATCGCGCTGAGATCTGCACCATATTCCGCCAATCGGTCGGCAAGGTTGGCGACGGCTTGTGTGGTCTGCGCCGTCACGCCGTCGACAAGAGCACCGTCAACGACACCTAATTGACCCGAGACGATGATGAAATCTCCTGCTCGAACGGAAGGTGAATACGGTCCGATTGGTTTAGCCATGGCTACACCTTAGGTTGCGGAGTGCCACAGTGACTTACCGCTTTTGTGACTCGCCGATCGCCGCTTCGAATGCGCGTGCCTCGTCCCAACGGCCTTCAGCAAACCGCTTTGCCTGCTCAGACCAAGTCGATGGATCGTGCCGTCCAAAACGAGGGCCAGCGTCCGCAAGCATCGATGTCAAGGTGTCATTTTCTGCGCCGGCGAGATCCCACCAAGTGCGAATTCCCACACTATGACACAGCCGTTCAATCGCAGGCCCAATGCCAACGACTGCCTTGAGGTCATCTTGCACGATGCGGCGACCAAGCACCGATGACCCAAGGGCGACATCGGGAAGCGATGACGTTGCGGTCGCACTGGTCTCTTCGGTTCCCTCATCACCTTTGAAAACGAGATCGTCGCTATCTGTAGAGGCCGCGCCAGAAGGAGAGCTCTCCAACGCCAGATGCAGTTCTTTTAAGGACTCAAGTTCGACCTGTAGACGGTCGCGCTCCTCGGCAGATCTACCCAATGTCGTGACGCGCTCTCGTAAGTCATCCATTTCAGATGCCAGTTCTTTCCGCACCTGCTTGCGGCCTCGAGCAACCTGGCGACTCGCGGCGGCGCTTCGCAGAACCCAGCCAACGACAAGACCGATCATCGCAGCAAGTGCAAACCAGATAAGTCCCATCGTCAACGTGTATGGCATCGAATGATCATCTTTCCAGAAGTTGTCCCCGCAGCGAGGTTTCTCACACAGCCAACACAAAAATTTCTACTCGCCGACTCATCACCTTGTCTTCAACACCTTCAATGATGATCGGCTCAGCGGATCCGACGCCTTCCCAACTCACCGACGAACGCTCAAGTCCTCCCTCGATGAGAGCCTCCGCGACCATCGCCGCGCGATCGGTACTGAGTTGTACATTCGATTCGGGAACCCCGTCGCTGTCGGTATGACCTCGAACCACGACTGAAATGCCCGGAACATCAACAAGCAACTGTGCGATCTCATCAAGCACGCCGTCACTTCCCCACACAAATTCGGCGCTTCCTGAAATAAAACTGATCGGATTACCGATGAGGAGTTCAACGATGTCATCGTTGAGGGCATCAACTTCGGCTGGCCCGAGGGGCGCAGGCGGCGCAAGTGAAACCTCTGCTCCTACCGATCGGGCGACCGCAGTCAGCGATGCCGCTCGATTCTCGTCGAGATACGACCCGGCAAGGCTGGTGCCGGAGTCCGCAACCGTCAAGACGCCTGTATCAAGTGAATAAATCATTGCTCGCAACAACCGTTCGATGGCGCTCAACGTGATCACTTGTGCGTCGTCGAGCATGGTGTCATCGCTCGTCGACCCGAATCTGCGCTGAACGGTTCGATTGGATTCTTCAGCGATCGATGTCACCGCATCGAGAATTTCTTCGCTCACATTTGAGCCTGCGACTTGCAAGGTGCTGTTGGTGAGCTCGATTTCGAGGAGTGGAAGGACACCGGTTCCATCTGCCTGCAACACCGAATCGAGCAACCACACCTGGCGATCCCCAACATTGAGCACTTCAATGACCTGCGCATAACCATCGACCGTCGTCACATCGTCGGAGGACTCAATACGGGGTGAGTTTGCGGATTCGAGTACGTGCATGTCAACGAGCGCGATCGTTGATGCCACATCAGTTTCAATCTCCGCGAGGAGATCGGCTCCAAACTCGTCGAACGCACCGTCAACCGGTGCGAGAACAATCACGACGTCACCAAGCCGACTTTCGAGCCCAGCAGAACTTACAAGCCGAGCCATCGTTGTTAATTCAGGGTCGCTTTCAAGGACGGAGAGAAGTAGCTCATCATCGCTGACGGGCAATGACTCCGTAGTCGTGGTCTCTTTAACGATCGAGCCCAAGGTGGCAGTTGGTTGCGGAACCTCGGTCGTCGAAGGAATTGAGGCGGTGCCAGAGCCACCGACTGTAGGTGCTCGCAACACACGACATGATCGATCTGCAACTACAGAACGCACGCCATCAAGGGCACTCAGACCGAGAAGGAGTTGTGCGGGATATTCAACAGGGGAAGCGCAAAAGATGGTGCCATCCTGACCGGAGAAACTCACCCCGTTCACCAAAGGGTCGAGTTGTCGGGCTCGCTCAAGGGTACGGGTTCCTAAATCTTGCTCAATCGAAGAGAGATAAAGCGGAACTCCAGCTAAAAGCGTTGCAAGGCAGGTGACGGCGGCCACCGTGACGGTTTTTTTTCGGAGCGATGCAGTTGTCAGGAGAAGCTCTGCCCGCAACCGCAGGTACGGCTTGCGTTCGGATTCGTTATTGCGAATCCTGATTGGTCGAGGCCGTCTTTGTAGTCGAGTGTGGCGCCAACGAGCAACTGGGCCGATGCCGGGTCAACAACAACTTTTACCTCACGAAGGTCTTGACCAAACATTGCCTGCTCATCGTCTGATGCAATGTCACCATCAAAAAACATTTCATAAGAGAATCCGCTGCATCCACCGGGACGAACGGCCACTCGCAATGCCAGTTCTTCTGCGCCTTCGCTGTCGAGAAGATCACGAACTTTTGATGCTGCTGTATCGGTGAGTGTGATCATGGAAACCTCCTAAACCACCAGAAATCCTATATGCCAACGTGACCTGAACGCTACTCATAGATAATCTGACCTTATGTCGGCAGAACGAACGGCTCCCCCGACCCTTGAGGAAGTCACTGACGTGCTGTCAACGGTTATCGACCCCGAGCTTGGCAGTGACGTCGTTTCTCTCGGAATGGTTCCACGTACCGAAATTTCTCCAGACGGGGCGGTGGTTGTCGAAGTTCGTCTCACCATTTCGGGTTGTCCAATGAAGGCTGAGATCAAAAAGATGGTGGAGCAACGCCTTCTCGTTCATCCCGGTGTCACGAAGGTACGCCTCGAATGGTCAGAAATGGACTCAGACGAACGCTCTTCTGCGATGTCGACAGCGAGGGCAGCCGCTCGCGACCGGGCGCCGGAAACCGCAATCGGCCAACGCTGTCAGGTGCTCGCGATTTCAAGCGGTAAAGGCGGGGTTGGCAAGAGCTCCGTTACCGTCAATCTCGCCGCCGGTCTTGCAGACAAGGGATTCACCGTCGGTGTCCTAGATGCCGACATTTGGGGCTTCTCAGTCCCTCGCCTTCTGGGAATGAGCGACCGACTCGATGCACATGAAGTCGACGGACGTCCGCAAATCATTCCTAACCGCAAATCAATCGGTCAAGGGGTGCTTGAGGTTGTCTCCACCGGTTTCTTGGTCGAAGAGTCAACTGCTCTCATGTGGCGTGGCCTGATGTTGACAAAAGCGGTCGAACAATTCCTTCGGGATGTGGCGTGGGGAGATCTCGATTACCTCCTCATCGATATGCCTCCCGGCACCGGTGATGTGCAGATGGGTCTCGCCCGACTTTTACCACGGACATCGCTCCTCGTAGTAACGACTCCTGCGACTGCGGCTCAACGAGTGGCGCAACGGGCAGCAGATATGGCGCAACGGTCATTCCTTCCGGTGCTCGGAGTGATCGAAAATATGAGTGGCTTTATCTGCGAACGAGGCACCTTCTACCCTGTTTTCGGGCAAGGTGGCGGTCAGGCGCTCGCCGACGCAGTCGATGTGCCTCTCCTCGGCTCGATTCCCATCGAAACATCGGTATCGGCTGGCGGAGACAGCGGTGAGCCCGTCATTCTCAGCGGCTCCGGTGCCGCTGCTGCCTCGATGCAATCCATTGTCGATCGCATCGTGGCCGATATTGCGCCACCGGTTGATGTGGCCGATGAGCTCGACGGGTGCGCAACGAAGATTCTTGCTGCGTTCGACGATGCGTTCGCAGCTGAAGATCAGCGGAACCTTGCAAATACGAATTCTGGCGGCGGCACCGAGTCGTAGTCGGCATCCCCAGGAACTGCGATTCCAACAACGTTTCCCTCTGCGTCGGTTTTCATTCGCGGGAGGATCGTCTCGGGAAGCCCCATCGCCTCTCCTCCAGCAAGTGCCTCATCGGCGGTCGCAAAGTTGCTTAACCACTCGAGGTTCGCAACCGTCGGCGGAAACATCTGTAACTCCCCGGCTTTCCAACGCCGTAACGCATCTCGTGGCCGTACCCACAGACTGTCGATCGTCTCCCCACCATCGTGCAATGGTTCTTGCACTTCAGGAGCGCGAGCAAGAAGGAAGCGAGTGTCGAAGCGCCGAGCCTCTCCTATCGGAGTAATCCAGTGACTCACAAAACCAATCGCATCGGTCACCAGACGGAGGTCGTGACGGGCGCAAAGCTCAGACAGCGATTCTGTTCCGTTGTAGATGGCGTCACGGGACTCGCTCATCGGAGCAACGATGTCGCCCTCAAAGCGAATCATTTCAGTCTCATCGGCTCGTCGGGCAAGCAATACTCCTGCTTCTTCGAAGCTTTCTCGTATCGCTGCGACGAGCCATGCGAGCCCGCCGCTTTCAACACCTAGGCGGGCTGAGGCTTCAGCATCATCAAGACCGTCGCAAATCGCTTCGAGTTCATCGGCGTGATCGGTACCATCGACTTTGCCGCCTGGGAACACATACTGACCACCTGCGAATGCCGCTGACAGGGTGCGTCGCAACATGAAGACCTCAGGTCCCTCATCGCCATCTCGCACCAACATCACCGTGGCAGCAGGCCGAACAGGAATGTCAGCAGCGAGGAGGCGTTCGGGTTGCTCTTGTGGTGTCGTCGAAGTTGGAGGGTCGCTAACCATGAGATGACCGTACCTCGCTCACAAAGTTTCTACCGAGGTCAGCTCCCCGACTCGACATCAACTTCCCGTTGCGCCTCTCGACCACTTCGCACATACATTCCGGAAACAACAACGATGCCTCCGAGAACGATGGCGACAACTTGCCAGTTGTTGTTAAGGCCGGTGATGACCCTGCGCTGAAAGTTCTCGACGGCAACGGTGATCGGGTCGCTTTGGTTGTTGATGTCGACCATCCAGAAGTAATACGCAAGGTAGATCCCCGACAACAAAACGAATCCACCGGCAATCTGCTCCACGCGGTGCATCCCTCGACGCAGCACCCCAAGGAGGCCGATTTTTGCGACTGCGAGCGACGCCGTGAGTGCTGTGATCAGTAGGCCCATGCCGGCTGCGTAGGCGGCAACGTTGCCGATCGCCCCGACAAATCCATCATTTCGAACTGCGATCAGCGTCGGTAAGAAAAGACCGATCGTGCACCCCAACGAGGCAACTGCGTATGCCACGCCAAACAGGAACATTGATCGGAGACCTCGATCACGCCCGCCGACATCGAGTCGCGGCAAGGCAAGTCCTACAGAGCGCCCGCTAAGCATCGCAATTCCGAGACCGATCAGGCCTGCTGCAATCACGATTGTTGCGTATCGAGCATTTTGCTGAATCCAAGATGTGAAGTTGTAGGTGACGATGCCAACGATGATGAACACGGTCATGAACCCTGCGGTGAGTGCTGAGCTCACGGTGAGTGCTCGTCGGATACTGGCTCGACGAACCCCGAGACCAGATGCCGCTTCAGATGTGTCTGCACCAAGGAAAAACATGAGGTACGTCGGCAGCAGGACGAACCCACAAGGATTCACCGCGGCAACGAGCCCCCGAAGAAACGAAAGCGTCATGTGTCGGATCCTCCTTCGATGTCGAAATATGTATTGATAGACCCGACGAGTTCGTCTTCGGTGAGAACGCCCGCATCTCCAACGATGACACCATCAGCATCGACAAACACGGTGTATGGAAAGCCGAGTGTTCCTAACGCGTCAGTGAGTTCTGCAAATGGGTCTCGGTAGAGCTCATACTTCACACCCATCCGATCAGCAAAGTCGGTCATCGCTGATGTGGAGTCGATGGGATTAATTCCCACAAACCTGACCTCGTCGCCAACACGCTCATGAACTGCTGCGAAGTCCGGCATCTCACGCTGACAGGGAGGGCACGCTGCAAACCACAGATTGACCACCATCGGCACACCAATGAACTCCGCGGAATCGATCGTCGCTCCGTTCACATCAATGACTTCCGCCGACGGAAATACCGAGCGCGTTGCAACTTCGCCCTCCTCTGACAACTGATACTCGCCCGGGTTTGACAGAACCGCGTCGGTCTCGCCGTTGACAATGGCATCACGCACCTCTGGCGCCCCGACTGCGATAAGGCCAACCATCACGAGGCCCATGGCCACCGCGAAGAGTCGGAGACGAACATTTCGGTTCACTCTTGCAGGCTATTAGGCAACAAGGTGCGGCGGCACGGGCACCTCATCAACAACAAGCATCTCTCGCTGTTCTTTTGGTGGCCGTCCCCGCCGAGGACGGTCTTCGACGATCACGCCTTCCATAAGAAGTTGCCCGCCCCACACGCCGTAATACTCACCACGTTGCCGAGCTCCCTCCAAACAGTCGTCGGCAAGCCGACATCGACTGCAGATCGCCTTTGCTCGTGCCAGCTCATGGGCATGATCTGAAAAGAACAGATGGGCAAGCCCACCTTCTCCATCTGAACAACGCGCCCGGTCAAGCGGCAACGGCGGATTTACTTGGAATTCTGGAATGTCAAGTTGAACGCTCATGCCCTTGAAGAGCGCGAACACTGCAACATCTCACATATTTTCAGATTTTCAGCAAAATTTTTCCGACGTTTGCATCGGCTTCCATATGCCGATGTGCATCTGCGATGTCGTCTAGCGAAAACGTCGTATCGATCACAGGTCGTAAATCACCAGAGTCGAACCTCGGCAGCATCTGGGAAGCGAAGCCCTGAACTGCCAAAACCTTCTGTTCGATAGGCCGATTACGAAGGGTGGTGCCAATCCATGTTGCGCGCTTCGCGAGGATGAGCCCCGTCGTAATCGATGACGACGCTCCACCCATAAGGCCAACCTGCATGACAGTCCCCTGGGAGGCAAGTGCTCGGAGATTCCGATCTGATTCTTCGCCTCCGATGACGTCGAGTACCACATTCATCCCTTGTGGTACTGCGGTTTGGAGTTCTGACAGCCAGTCAGCCGGCGAACGCTCAAGCACGAGATCTGCGCCAAGGTTGCGGCACGCATCGGCTTTGCCCGCGGAACACGTCACTGCGATCTTCGCTCCAATCGATTTCGCGATCTGGATTGCGGCCGTGCCAACCCCACTCGCTCCCGCATGAACAAGAGCCCAGGAGCCAGAGGTAAGGCCGCCTTGGGCCACGAGCGCGTCCCACGCCGTGATGAAGACCTCTGGAATGCCTGCCATCTCTGCATCGGCGACCGACTCAGGAACTCGCATCGCCATTCGCTCGTGAGTGATGACAAGTTCAGCGTTGCACGCTCCCGCCTCAATCCCCATCACTCGATCGCCCACCGACCATTGAGTGACCCGAGATCCGATCGACTCGACGACACCTGCGTACTCAAGACCGAGAATTTCGTACTCTCGTTTAACTGGGTCTGGGTAGGCGCCTTGGCGCTGCAACGTATCGGCGCGGTTGCAGGCGGTGTACGACACCGCAACGCGAATCTCGTCTGGGCCGGGCGTCGGGTTCGTTACCTCTTTCACCACAATGGCGTCAGGTCCTCCGTACTGTTCTACAACTGCTGCTCGCATCTGACGAGTGTCGCCTGCAAAGCACCCCTACGTCAATTGTTCACGACGGTGGGTTGTCAGCCAACAGCTTGGTCACCTCGCCAGGCGAACGGAATACAACCCGCTGGTAGTGCTGCAGTTCAGCCACACTCTCTTTGATGTCATCGAGCGCTCGATGAGAATTTGGCTTCCACGGTCGGCGTGCATTTGCCTCTGGATACCAGCGCCGAACAAGTTCTTTGATGCTTGACACGTCAACACTTCGGTAGTGGAGGTAACTCTCGATATTGGGCAGGTAACGAGCGAGAAATCTGCGATCGGTACCAATCGAGTTGCCACAAAGTGGCACGGTTCCGGCTTCCGGACAGTGCTCTTTAATGAAATCAAGGGTGAGACGTCCCGCCTCATCGAGACTCAACGTTGATGCTGTGATCTGATCGAGCAGGCCTGACTCGGTGTGCATGTTGGTGACGACCTCATTCATCTTGCTGAGAACTTCTTCTGGTTGATGAATCACCAGATCAGGGCCCTCTGCGATGATGTTGAGCTCATCATCGGTAATAATCGTGGCAATCTCAACGATGACATCACTCATAGGGTCGAGTCCTGTCATTTCGAGGTCCATCCATATCAACACGCCCTTGATGTTACGGGGCATCGACAGTTTTGGGTAGACCGCAGGAGCAGGCGACATTGATCCGGTCGATCTGCCACGATATAGGGGTGTCTCCAACAACCTTCGCTGAACTCCTCGAAATGGACGGTGTTCGTGAAGAGTTGACCCTGCGGTCAACGTTTGGCTTTATGGCATTTCACGGAGGCGGTCTCGAAGCCTTCACTGACACCGTGGCTCGTGAAGCAGCCGCCCAGTCGAATGCGTCGTACTACGGGGTCATTCATCCTGACGGAGACCCCCCTCATCTGCCATCAACGCGGTTTCAACCAGATGAATCTCCCACGATGCGCTCATTTTTTGAACACGTTGATGTCGTCATCACCATCCACGGCTTTGGAAGACGAGGGCTCTTCTCGTCTCTACTACTAGGGGGCACAAACCGACAGTTGGCTAAACACTTAACGTCTGTGCTTCAGCCACACCTGCCGGCGTACAGCCTCATCGACGACGTCGACGACATCCCCAAACATCTTCGAGGGCTTCACCCCAAGAACCCTGTCAACATTCCAAAACATGGTGGCGTTCAGATCGAACTCCCTCCACGAGTGAGAGGTTCATCACCGATGTGGTGGGACTGGGAAGGGGGCTTGACGCCCCACACGGAGAGTCTTATCGAGGGCTTGGCCGAAGGAGTCCGCTCCTGGCCACTCACCGGCGACTGATTACCGGTGAGCAAACAACGCTCCGCACTCTGCTGCGACCCTTCACATCGAAAAGAGGAAACGCAATAATGTACGGAGTTAATCCAGAGCAACACGCTCAACTCGGTCGGACGCTTCAGGAGCAAATGTCGGTGATCGCTCAACTGATGTCGACCGTCGATCACACGATCGGATCAACCACATGGCAAGCCCCGGCACGCCAACGCTTTGAGCAGGGGTGGATCGGTTCCTTCAAACACACCCTTCATCGTCTCGATGAAGCATTTGGGTCAGCGGGTCAAGACTGTATTGCTCGATCTGAAGAACTCCTCAGAGTCATGGGCGGCTAACCCGCATCTCAATAACTCTCGTACACTTGGCTCGTGGCACGCATTGATTTCACTATCGAGCCGTTCGTTGAGGGCCAACCCGGTGCTCATGTGACCGAACCTATTGCGGTGCTCGCCTCGCTTGGCATCACCGCTGAGTTTGGAGCCTTTGGCTCAAGTTGTGACGCTGATGAAGAGGACATTCCCAACGTTGTTGCCGCGGTTCTCAAATCGGCGTTTACTCACGGGGCCACTCGGGTAAATGTTGAAGTCGTCGGAGATACCACAACATGAACCCCTCCGACCAACACCCACTGGTCTCCACGATTCAACCTCTGCTCGACGCGATTGGCGCCACTGCAGTCGAGCCGGCAACCGCACTGCCGTCAGACATTCCTCTAGAGACCAACGGCGAAATTGTTGCAGCGGTTCGGCTTCCACAGTTACACGGTGCCCTTGACCGCATGATCGAGTCGGTAGAAACTGAAATCGGCGGGCGGCTTGCCGACATGTCACGCGAGGACAAACAGCGTGCAGTGAGGCTCCTCGATGAGCGAGGGGCCTTCACGCTCCGACGGGCCGTCGAAGACCTTGCCGATGCAATGGGTGTGAGTCGGATCACGGTATATAACTATCTCAATGCGATACATCGCTGATGCGGCGCGGTGACATGATCGAGGTGGTCGGCTTTGATGCCGACGACACCTTATGGCAATGCCAAGATGCATTCGACGAGGCTGAACGGCTCTTTTTTGACACGGTGAGCCCGTATACCTCACCAGGAGTTGATCTCGAGGATGCACTTCGTGCCGCCGAACTCGGCAACCTTGCAATATCGGGCTATGGCGTCAAAGCATTCGGCCTTTCGATGATCGAAGCAGCGGTGACCTCGTCGGCGGGCACCATCCCCTCTCGAGACATCGGCATCCTCGTTGATCACATTCACGACATGCTGCGAGAGCCCGTGAGACTTCTCGATGGCGTTGCTGACGCCCTGCATGCTGTTGCTCAAACCCGCCGGATAGTGATGATCACCAAAGGCGATCTTGTCCACCAAACGCGTAAGGTTCAAACCTCTGGTCTGCATCATCTATTCGAGCACATCAAAATCGTTCTTGAGAAAGATGTGTCGACGTACCGAGCAATTCTTGACGAGTGGGGTATCGACCCATCGACGTTTCTTATGGTCGGCAATTCAGTTCGTTCAGACATCCTTCCCGTCGTCGAACTCGGGGGTTTCGGCCTCCATATCCCGTATCACGTCACCTGGGATCATGAGGTTGTCGATGCCCCCAAAGGGACCTTCGACAGTGTTGCCTCCATCTCAGATGTGGTCGAATGGCTCGCCGCCAAGCATCCGTCCTAAACCATCAGAGCCGCCGAAGTCGAACCTCAGATACGCGATGGTCTCGGCCTTTTCGCACGACGAGCGAGGCTCGATTTCTGGTCGGCATGATGTTCTCGCTGAGGTTCACCCCGTTAATTCGTTGCCAGATTGACTTTGCCATCTCAGCTGCTTCATCGTCGCTAAGGTGCGCATAGTGCGCGAAAAAGCTGTCGTCACGCTGGAATACCGACTCTCTAAACGCTAAGAATCGCTCGATGTACCACTCTTGAATATGGAGTTCATCTGCATCGACATAAATAGAGAAATCGAAGTAGTCGGAGACAAATTCTGACTCGTCACCGCCCACCTGCAACACATTGATGCCTTCGACGATGACAATGTCGGGTGAGTCGACCACAACCCGTTCGTCAGAAACAATGTCATAGGTGATGTGGTCATACACCGGGGCTGATGCTGTTGCTCCACTCTTCACATTGCGTAGGAACTCGATGAGCGCACGGGTGTCATAGCTTTCTGGAAAACCTTTGCGTTCCATGAGACCGCGGGCTTGGAGTTCTGCGTTCGGATAGAGGAACCCATCGGTGGTCACGAGGTCAACCGCCGGATGGTCTGGCCAGCGCGAGAGCAATGCCTGCAAGATTCGGCTGAACGTGCTTTTCCCGACAGCAACCGATCCGGCTACTCCAATGACGTAGGGCACCTTCGGTGCGTACGCTCCGAGAAAAGTTGCGGACACTCGATGTAGATCTTGTACCGCACTCACATAGAGGTTGAGCAGGCGACTCAACGGGAGATACACAGCAGCGACCTCTTCAAGATCGATCTGATCGTTGATACCGCGCAGTTGTTCGAGATCGGCCTCAGCCAGCGTCAACGGCGTAGCGGCACGAAGCGCGGCCCATTCGGCTCTGTCGAATTCGATGTACCCACTTGGCACGGCAGTGACCCTACGCTGGAAATGTGTCGGATCAACAATCGGTGGCGAACAGCGACGAGCGCCGCCGCCTTGGCTCGTGGTACACACCTCCGGCACTCATCGAAAAGATGCTTAATCTCCTCACCAGCGATGGCTGGCCCATAGGGCCGACATCTGACGAAATGCGAATCCTTGACCCTTCGTGCGGCGATGGACGACTGCTCCTCGCAGTGAGGCAACGACTGCCCAGAAGATGCTTACTCGTCGGCTGCGATATCAATCCGCAGACACGTGAGAGCAATGAGGAATATGGGATTGAATTTGTTGAGGCCAATGGACTCGACATCGACTGGACTGGGTTTCATGGTGAGCACGGCTTTGATCTCGTTATTTCAAACCCGCCATTTCTGTCGCAGCTATCGGCGTCAACGTCTCGCAAAGGTGCAAGCAAGCGGGGTGGCGGCCCGTACGCAAATAGCGCAATGGAATTCTGCCTTGCTGGTGTCGAGGCACTTCGACCAGGTGGCCGCCTTGCCATCGTGCTGCCTCAATCAGTGCTCGCCTCACGAGATACCGCTGAGTTGAGATCGCGCGTCACGTCGCTTGCAACTCCTGTGACGTCATGGTGGTCGTCATCCCCTCAATTTGATGCTGATGTCACCGTGGCGGTTCTCATTTTTGAGCGCCGCAAAACGTCTGTCGTGGGAAGTGACGCGCCCTGGACATTTGCAATCACTACTGCGCTCGGGATTCCCCCAATTCCAACTCTGTGCACCTCCGGGGTGGTCAGCGATCGAGCGACTGCGACCGCCAACTTTCGTGACGAGTACTACGCCCTCGTTCCAGCGGTTGCAGATCATCACGACGGTCCACCTCTCGTGACATCTGGTCTCATTGATCCCGGTAACTGCCTCTGGGGAACACATCCGGTTCGCTTCGCCCACCAACTTTTTGCGGCTCCAAGAGTTGATGTTGCGCTCCTCACTGGTCGATTCAACGAATGGGCTCACAAAATGTTGCGACCCAAGGTGCTCGTTGCGGCCCAGACCAGAACGATCGAGGCGGTGGCCGACGAAAAGGGTGAGTGGCTGCCTGGGGTGCCGGTGACGACCGTGATCCCAACGGAAGTCGATGACCTTCTGCCACTTACCGCAGTCATCAACTCGCCGATCGCTGCGCTTATCGCCTGGCACGAACGAGCTGGTACTGGGCTTTCACCAACCTCGCTGCGCCTTTCTCCCAAGTCGATTCTTGAATTGCCTTGGCCGCAACACCGGTTCAAACTAGAGGTCGTGTCGCAACTTCCACGCGGCGAACAACACGCATTCGGCATCGAAATGTGTGCAGCGTTCGGAGTCACCGGCGATGAAGCCGAAATGATTACGGCATGGTGGCGTACCGCCGGTCAACCCCGTCGGAAAAGAGCCTCTCCTATAGGCAAGAACCTATCAAGCGTTGATTGACTGTAGGTGTGCGAGGTCATCGATCGATCTTCTGGGTTCGGCTGACTGCCGTCATCGGACTGGCTGTGGGAGTCGGTGCGTGTACCACCGAGCCTGAACTTTCTCTTTCAGACGGCGCACGAGAGGGAAAGACCCTCTACGACAATAACGGTTGCGCAGCATGTCATGGGGCGAACGGTAGTGGTGGGGTTGGCCCGACGTTGGCTGGTCATGCTGGCTCGACGGTTGCGTTGAGCGATGGTTCATCGGTTCTCGCCGATCGCGAGTACCTAATTGAGTCGATACTTCTTCCCCAGGCACAGCTCGTTGCGGGCTACAACATCAAGATGCCGCAGAACGGTCTGACGGCTGAACAAGCGGACCTCATCGCACAGTTCATCGAAGAGATGCCGTTGCCATGACAAGCCGTTTGCTCGCCGTGTCGTGTGCGATGTTGGCGATTGCATCCAGCTGTGGCGGTACCCGGGAGTTCTCGGGGTATGTGAGAACTCCTGCTCCATCGTCTCAGGGGATCAGCCTTCCTGTCATCGGCGGGGAGTCGTCACGCGAACTCGTTGCCAGCAGCGGCAACCTGCTCGCAATCTATTTCGGCTACACGAACTGCCCGGATATCTGTCCGACAACACTTCAAGACCTCACGGTCGCACTTCGCCGGCTCGATGATGCATCTCGCGTCGAGGTCGCAATGGTGACGGTCGACCCTGATCGTGATCTCGCAGTGCTCGACGGCTACGTCAAAAGTTTCATCCCAACCGCAATCGCTCTTGGCACGACCGACGAGACCGAACTAGCCGCCGCCGCTCAGCCGTTTGGTGCGAGTTATCTCGTAGAGAGTGTGGGCACCGAAGTCGAAGTTGCACACTCGACGTCGCTCTATGTTGTCGACGACCAGGGAACTCTGCTGCTTACTTGGCCGTTCGGCGTGCCTTCGTCCGATATTTCTGCTGACTTGAGCGAACTTCTTGATGGGCGAAGGTCGTGAAGCAGCGTGGAATCGCATTTGCGCTCATTGCTCTCGCCGGAGCAATCATTGCTGTCGTTGCCGTTGTCTCCGGCGGTGATGAGCCTGAGTTTCAAACGATCGCCAATTCAGAAGACGCCGATTATGAGTACACCATCCCGCTTGGGGCTGGTGCAAAGATCGAGGCCGGTGAGTCGATCAATATCATCCCGGCGCAACTCATGGTACGTGTCGGCGAATCACTCAGAATCATCAACGATGATGACCGTGGCCATGTCGTCGGCATCTTTTTCGTTGGCGCAGGTGAAACTCTCTCACAAGAATTCACTAGCACCGGCACTCTCTCCGGTGGTTGCTCTATTCATCCCAGTGGTGAATTCACACTCCAGGTTCTCGAATGACGTTCAAGAAACCTCGGCAACACCGAGCCTGGTGCGCAGTTGCTGCTGGGGCAATCTTGACTGCTGCGCCTGCCGGAGTTGCTCACGCCGACGCACCTGGGCCCACTGACTATTCATCGGTGATCGTTGAGGTGACCACATCTGAATCTCTTCCACTTGGAGATGATGTTGCGATCACGATCGAAGGACACGACTCATTTCTCTCAGTGACTGTTGCACGTGGAACCACCGTCGAGATCCCTGGGTATGAAGGAGAGGAGTACCTCAAGATCGAATCCGATTGCACCGCCTATGAGAATCAACGTTCGATGTCAACGTGGTACAACAAAGAACGTTACGGGTCAGACTTCGGAGCAGACGTGGTGGATCACGATGCTGCCCCCGAGTGGTTGCAGATTGCTTCGGACTGCACGCTTGCGTGGCACGACCATCGCATTCACTACATGTCACCGCAACCGCCAGTCAATGCCAAGCCGGGCGATGTGATCGTTGCTGACTCGATCCCGTTCACCGTCGACGGTATTCCCGTAGCTGTGCGCGTCGAAAGTTCTCTGGTTGAGAGACCGTCTTTGCTCGCCCCACTCGCCGCCGCTGCCGGTGCTTTACTTCTTGTCGCGGGGGTCATCGGTCGAACATCTGCGGCACTTCAGAGACTGATGGTGGGAGCATCTCTACTTGGGCTCGTGATTGGCGGCGCTCAGTATCTGTGGGCGGCTCCCGGAACGGGCCCACAACTCACATCGTTTGTGGTCCCATTGTTGGGCATTGTGTTGAGCGGGTCGGCCCTCGTATTCAATCGACAATCATCAATTCAAAGAAATGGGGTGCAGCTCATGAGCAGCATCTTCCTTGCGCTCTGGGTTTTGAGACGAAAAGACGTGCTCGATGCGGCCCTACTACCCACCTCGCTCCCCTACTGGATCGATCGAGCGGGAACCGCTGCAATTGGTGTCATTGCCTGTACGGCTGCCAGCTATGCGCTCGTCGGGCTCTGGCAGATTTCGAACGCGAATCGGCCATCGCCACGTCAGGCGTAGTTAACGGTCGCTCACTTCAATGGTCACCGTGAGGTCAGGGGCTTGGTCGAAGTCGAGGGTGAGGTCGAAGGTTTCGCCGACGACGAGAGGTTTGGCTAGGTCAATCAGCATGATGTGGTAGCCCCCAGGGACGAGTTGCACCAGCGTGCCGGCTGGTAACTCAAGCGCAT
>Ga0310343_10000111_pt1 | contig 34235 bp, 44 predicted proteins | sample HC15DNA2025_MG_FD_203519 | JGI IMG/M metagenome (GOLD analysis project Ga0310343, IMG submission 203519) | Marine microbial communities from station ALOHA, North Pacific Subtropical Gyre - HC15-DNA-20-25_MG | ecosystem: Environmental > Aquatic > Marine > Oceanic | place: Pacific Ocean: North...
AAAGCAGCTAGGATTAAAAGTAGATTAAATAAAAAAGTTAAATCTGCTTAAACAACTCGCCTTTTAAATTATCTAATCCTTGACCATCTAATGAAGATATTGGATAAATAGGCAATTCTGGAAATTTAGTTTGAAATGCTTTCAGGATATCTGACAACTTATGGTTTGGAATTAGATCAACTTTTGTAATACATAACCATCTTTTTTGATTAGAAAAATCTAAGTGAAATTCATCTAATTCTCTCTCAATTGTATCGAATGAGCTTAAAGCTTTCTCTATATCTTCAGTACCATCAACCAGATGAAGCAAAAATCTTGTTCTGTATGCATGTTTAAGAAACTTTATTCCTAAACCCTGTCCTTCTGATGCCCCACTTATAATTCCAGGCAGATCAGCAATTGTAATTTTCTTTTCGTTGTTCTCCATCACACCTAATTCTGGTTCTAATGTTGTGAAAGCATAAGAGCCAATCTTAGATTTAGAATTAGTAATATTATTAATCAATGTTGATTTACCAGCGTTAGGAAGACCAAGCAGACCTACATCTGCAATCAACCTTAGCTCTAACATAATATCTCGCTCATCAGCTTCTTCTCCCTCTGTAAATTTTCTTGGAGATTGGTTAGTTGAGGATTTAAATCTAGCATTGCCAAGTCCGCCTTTACCCCCCTTAGCTAAAACTATTTTTTCATTGGTATCTGTTATCTCTCCAATAAGTTCACCAGTTTTATCAGCATAGATTAAAGTGCCGTTAGGAAGTCGAATTAAAAGATCTTCACCTGATTCACCTTTCATATTTTTTCCACTTCCAGCCTTGCCAGATTTAGCTGAAAAAACTCTTTTTCCTTTTAAATTAATCAATGAATTAAGATTTCGATCATGAATTGCAACTACATCTCCACCTTTTCCTCCATCTCCTCCATCTGGACCACCCTTAGGAATATACTTTTCACGTCTAAAACTGGAGCAACCGTTCCCGCCTTTTCCAGATATTACAGTGATTCTGGCTTCATCGAAAAAAGCCATGATATTTATTTAGAAGGGATTATATTAACGAATTTTCTTTTGTTTATGCCTTTGTCTTTAAACTCAACATTGCCTGTTTTGAGAGCAAAAAGAGTATCATCTCTCCCCTTGCCAACATTTAATCCTGGATGAAATTTTGTTCCTCTTTGTCTAACTATTATCTCTCCAGCATTAACTTTTTGACCACCAAATCTTTTAACTCCTAAAAAATTAGGGTTTGAATCTCTTCCGTTCTTGCTTGATCCACCAGCTTTCTTATGTGCCATTCTTAATCTCGCTTATATTAATTGTAGTAACTTTTCTTCTATGTCCAACAATTCTCTTTGAATCTTTTCTTCTTCTGAATTGAATTGCATAAACTTTATCTTTCTTATCTTGGCTTACAACTTCTCCAGATACAGATGCTTTTGCAACATGTGGTGTGCCTATTTTTGGATTTTTTCCATCAGCGACTAACAAAACTTTTTCAAATTTGACTTTATCACCTTTTTTCTTGTCAGCCATATAATCAACTTCGATTACTGAACCAACTTCAACTTTTTCCTGTTGATTGCCTGTATCTATTATCGCGTACATTTTCTTTAAATTAATTAATCCTCTATATCGAGGAACAAAATTTAACTGAATTTTTGTAGGAAGTAAAGGTGAATTTTATGGCTATCAACAATTACATTGAATACCCCAAAAGATTCATTAAACTAAACAAGTATGTCTAGAGTAGTAATTACAGGCCTAGGAGTTATATCTTGCCTAGGAAATAATCAGAATGAAGTTCTTAAATCCCTTAAAAATGGGGATTCTGGCTTAAGCATTAATCAAGATTATGTTGATAATGGAATGAGATGCCATGTATCTGGACAAGTTTCACCAAATTTAGAAAAAATTGATCGAAAAATGCTTCGTTTTATGAGTGAAACTTCTGCATATGCTTTTTTATCAGCAGAAGAGGCAATAAATGATGCAGGCCTGTCATCTGACCAAATAGCGAGCAACGATGTAGGTGTTATTGTAGGTTCTGGAACAGGCTCAAGCAGAGAGATCCAAAGAATAATGGACACAATTAGAGAAAAGGGAATGAAAAGAATAGGTCCCTACTCAGTGACAAGAACAATGGGTAATACTACATCTGCAGCTATTTCAACTTTTTTTAAAACTAAGGGGATTTCTTTTTCAATAGCTTCAGCATGTTCAACAAGCTTACACTGCATATCATTTGGCTATGATTTGATAAAAAATAGAAAACAAAAAATAGTGATAGCTGGTGGATCTGAAGATGATCATTGGTCAGGATCTATAATGTTTGATGCTATGGGAGCTTTAAGTACAAAAAGTAATGAAACTCCAGAAAAAGCATCTAAACCATATGATAAAAATCGTGATGGCTTCATACCTTCAGGTGGTGGCGGGATAGTAATTCTTGAAGATTTTGACTCTGCAAAAGCACGTGGTGCAAAAATGTATGGAGAAATTGTTTCTTGTTCTGAAACTAGTGATGGGCATTCATTGGTAAGCCCCTCTGGAGAGGGGGCAATTCGATGTATGGCTGGTCTAGAAGGAATTGATGAAGTTGATTATATAAATGCTCATGGTACCAGCACACCTGTGGGAGATATAACAGAGCTTCAAGCTATAAAAGAAGTGTTTGGAGATAATATTCCTCCAATATCTTCAACAAAATCTTTGACAGGACACTCTTTAGGCGCTGCAGGAGTGCATGAAGTTATATATTCACTTTTGATGATGAAAAATAATTTTTTATGTGGAAGTCACAATATTAATGAGTTAGATCCTGAAGCAGAAAGTTATCCTATATTAAGGAATAATGAAGATAGAGAAATAAATTGTTTTCTATCTAATTCTTTTGGCTTCGGTGGAACAAATGGCTCAATAATAATAAAGAAGGTTTAAAAAGGTATATCTTCTTCGAATTTATCATCCTTTGGAGCGCCTTTATCTGAATCATCACTTGAAGTAACACTCGAACCTGTAGAAGCTCGCGAATCCAACATAGTCATTTCTCTGGCCACTACTTCGGTTGTATATTTTTTATTTCCATCTGCATCTTCCCAATCTCTTGTTTGTATTTTTCCTTCAATAAAAACTTTTGAGCCTTTCTTAAGATATTGCTCAGCAATTTCAGCTAGTCTTCCAAATACAACTACTCTATGCCATTCTGTCTGTTCTTTTTGCTCACCAGTATTTTTATCTTTCCACCTTTCAGAGGTTGCTACTGATAGATTTGCAACAGGACTTCCGGACTGAGTATATTTGATTTCAGGATCTTGACCCAAGTTACCTATAATTAATGCTTTGTTTACGCTAGACATATAGATATTCTATAATACTTTTTTCTAATTCATGTTATCAATTTGAAGTTTATTGAAATCAAAGGTGCTAAAGCACATAATTTAAAAAATATATCTCTTAAGATACCAAGAGATAAGCTTACTGTTATTACAGGATTGTCTGGTTCAGGAAAATCTTCACTAGCGTTTGATACTATCTATGCAGAAGGACAGAGAAGGTATGTTGAATCATTATCAACTTATGCAAGGCAATTCTTATCTGTCATGGATAAGGCAGATTTAGAATCAATAGAGGGTTTGTCACCATCAATATCTATTCAACAGAAATCAACCTCTCATAATCCAAGATCGACAGTTGGCACCATCACAGAAATACATGATTATTTGAGACTGCTCTTTGCTAGAGTTGGAGTGCCTAAGTGCCCTGAACATAATATTGAATTAGAGGCTAAACCAGTCGTAACAATGGTTGCAGAGACTGTGAAAAAACATAAAGGTAAAAAAATATCTGTATTTTCCCCAGTAATAATGGATGGAAAGGGAGAACATATTGAGCTCCTAGGACAACTTATGGCTGAAGGTTTCTCTAAAGTAAGAATTAATGATGAGATATATACTATTAATAAAGTTCCCTTACTTGAAAAGAATAAAAAACATAATATTTCAGTCTTGGTTGATCAATTAATGATTGACAAGACAGATGATTGTAAACAAAGATTAACTGAATCAATTGAAACTACACTTAGATTTTCAAAAGGAAGTGTTGACATAGTTTGTGATGAAAATGAATATAGACTTTCAAATAAACATTCATGTCCAATTTGTGACTACTCTGTTCAAGAATTAGAACCAAAAATATTTTCCTTCAATAATCCAAGTGGTGCTTGCCCGGAGTGTGATGGTCTTGGAGTAAATAGTTACTTTGATGAAGATAAAATAATTAAGTATAAAAACCTGAGTATAGCTCAAGGGTGTATAGAGCCATGGAATACCCCTTATTATCAAAGCAAGATAATAGGCCTTCTTGAGCATCAGAAAGAAGACATCAATACGCCTTGGAATAAACTCAAAGATGCGACAAGAAAAATAATTCTATGGGGATCAAATAAAGAAATATCATTTAACGATCTAACAACAGGCAAAAAAGAAAAGGAAGTATTTGAAGGTGTAATACCATCTTTACAAAGACAATATGATCGAACTGATTCCTATTTTATAAGAGAAAAAATAAGTTCTTACGTGTCTGAAAAAAGTTGTAATTCATGTGGTGGTAAAAGATTAAATGAAGTTGCAAGAAATGTTTTTGTTGATGGTATGAGCTTGCCTGAAATTAGTGATTTAAAAATTCAAGATGCTTTAGAAATAATAGAGAATATAAATCTTGAAGGTAATAAATCAGAGATAGCTGAGAAAATTTCTAGAGAGATAATTTTAAGGCTTTCCTTTCTAAATGACGTTGGATTAGATTATTTAAATCTTTCTAGAGGAGCGAATACACTCTCAGGTGGAGAAGCGCAAAGAATAAGATTGGCAAGTCAAATAGGATCGGGGTTGGTAGGTGTAATATATGTATTAGATGAGCCTTCAATCGGATTACATCAAAGAGATAATAAAAAATTAATAAAAACCCTTCTTAAACTTAGAGACTTAGGAAATACCATAATAGTAGTAGAACATGATGAAGAGATGATCAGATCAGCCGATCATATAATTGATCTTGGTGTAGGTGCTGGCATTCATGGAGGTTCTATTGTTGTTCAAGGAGATGTAAAAGATATATGCAAATCAAAAAAATCTATTACATCTCAATATTTAAGGAAAGAAAGGGAGATTACTCTAGAGGATAGAGATAGAAAGGATAGTAATCACTCCATATACATATCTGGTGCTAAAACGAATAACCTTAATGACATTAATGTTGAAATACCTCTCAATAAATTAGTTGCAATTACTGGTGTATCTGGATCCGGTAAGTCATCTTTGATAAATCATACATTGATTCCAGGAATCAACTCCAAAATTAATAATCAAAAGGCTCCTGAAAAAACTGACTTCAAGAAAATATTAGGCGAAGAAAATATAGATAAACTTATATCAATTGATCAAAGTCCTATTGGCAAAACACCAAGATCAAATCCTGCAACTTATACAGGCCTTTTTACCTATATAAGAGAAATATTTGCAAATACAGAAGAATCAAGGACCAGAGGGTATAAGCCTGGAAGATTTAGTTTCAATGTTGAAGGAGGAAGATGTGAAAACTGTAGAGGTGAGGGATGGGTTAAAGTTGAAATGCATTTCTTACCAGACTTATTTGTAGAATGTGATGTATGTAAAGGAAAGAGGTTTAGGGATGATACTTTAGAAATAAAATTTAAGAAAAAGAATATTCATGAAATCCTTGAGATGACAGTTGAAGAAGCAATGGATTTTTTTAAATCTGTACCTCAAGTTCTTAAAAAGTTATCTACGCTAAAGGAGGTTGGCTTGTCATATATAAAATTAGGTCAAGCTGCAAACACACTTTCTGGAGGCGAAGCACAAAGGGTAAAACTTTCTAAAGAATTATCAAAAAGAGATACAGGCAATACTCTTTATGTTTTAGATGAACCAACAACTGGATTACATTTTTATGACATTCAAATGCTTATGGATGTCCTTAATAAGCTAGTGAATAAAGGCAATAGTGTAATCATAATTGAGCATAATCTTGATGTAATAAAATTAGCAGATTGGATAATTGATTTAGGTCCAGAAGGAGGAGATGGTGGAGGAAATATAGTTGCTGAAGGAGATATAAAGACAGTTAAGAAAAATAAAAATTCTTTTACAGGGCAAATGTTAAAGATTATTTAAAAAACCTTGACCACCAACTCTCTTTTGCTTTCTCTTTCTTTTTAGTAGGTTCTTTGGCGTCGGCTTTTTTAACTTCAGGTTCTTTGGCGTCGGCTTTTTTAACTTCAGGTTCTTTGGCGTCGGCTTTTTTAACTTCAGGTTCTTTGGCGTCGGCTTTTTTAACTTCAGGTTCTCTAGCTTTCGAAGAAGTTTGTTTTTGTAAATCTTTTTCTATTTTATCTTTAGATAAAGATTCTTCCGTTAAACTATTTTCAGGGTCTTCCCTATTAGTGAGCTCAACAAAACATATATCTGCTTTATCTCCTTCTCTGAAACCAGCTTTAATTAATCTTAGATATCCGCCATTAGTTTCTTTAAATCTAGGCCCAAGATCAGAGAAAAGTTTTGTAACTGCTTCTTTAGAATTTAATTCGGATATAACTAGCCTTCTATTATGAAGATTATCTTCTTTAGCTCTTGTAATTAGAGGCTCAATGAAACGTCTAAGCTCTTTACCCTTTTCAACAGTTGTTTTTATTATTTCATGTTCAATAAGCGAAATAGATAGATTTCTCATCATCGCTATTCTATGTGATGAGGTTCTACTAAATCTTCTACTAAGCTTTCTATGTCTCATCTTTACATTGGAGGCCAGTTTTTAAGAATGGTACCAAGAGAAAGTCCTCTTGATGCTAATTCATCCTTAATCTCATTTAATGATTTTTTTCCAAGATTTGGAGTCTTTAACAAATCCATTTCACTTCTCTGTATCAAATCTCCAATTAAGAAAATATTTTCAGCTTTTAAACAATTTGTTGACCTTACAGTTAGTTCTAATTCTTCAATTGATCTTAAAAGTAGTGGGTCAAAATCATATTTGTCTTTCCTCTTTTCTTTTCTAGATACAAGTTCTTCATCAACAAATACTGCTAATTGATGTTGCATAATTGTTGCGGCATATTTAACTGCCTGTTTTGCATCAATTGTTCCGTCTGTCTCTAAATCTAATATTAATTTATCTAGATCTGTTCTGTTCTCAACCCTTGTATTTTCAACTTTATAATTAACCCTCTTTACCGGAGAAAATATTGCATCTAAATGTAATGAATCAACGCTTTTATTCTTTGCATTTTCAGAAGGAACATAACCTGTTCCTGTTTCAACTTTTAACGTCATAACAAGCTTCTTAGGCTCTACTAATGTTGCTATTACATGATCTGGATCCATGATTTCAACACCTGCAGGTATTTCTAAATCTGATGCTGTTATTGTTTTTGGTGTTTTGATATCGAGTTTTAATTCGGCTTCAGCAGGACCATCTAACTTAATAGCTAAATCTTTAAGATTTAATAGAACATCTAGAATGTCTTCTTTTATGCCCTCAATTGTTCCATACTCATGAGACACTCCATCAATTTTTACTTCTGTAATAGCTGCTCCAGGCATATAAGAAAGCATAATTCTTCTTAAACTATGCCCAATGGTATATCCAAAACCTCTTTCAAAAGGTTCTAAAACAACTCTGAGATTGTTTTTATCTAACTCGTCAACTTTAGCAACTTCAGGTGCTAAAACATTCATTCTATTATCTTCTTCCATATTCTCCTCTATTACTTTGAGTACAACTCAATAATTAAGTTCTCATTAATCTCTGAACTTAGTTCTGATCTATCAGGGTAACTTAAGAAAGTGCCTTTCATTTCATCAAAACTGACTTCAATCCAACTTGCTTGATCTTTTGATTTTGCAAGTTCAACTGCAGCCTTTATTCTAAGATGTTCTTTACTTTTATCCCTTACTGATATTTCGTCATTAGGCTTAACGTTATATGAAGGTATATTTACAACTTTTCCGTTAACTAAGATTGATTTGTGAGTAACAATTTGTCTAGATTCAGCTCTTGTTACACCAAAACCCATTCTATAAACTACATTATCTAGCCTTGTTTCCAATAGATTTAGTAAGTTATCGCCTGTGTTGCCCTTAGTTTTTGCCGCTTTGAGGTAATAATTTCTAAATTGTCTTTCTAATAAACCATACATTCTTTTTACTTTCTGTTTTTCTCTTAATTGCAGTCCATAATCTGATAATCTTCCTCTAGACATTGAATTTCCTGGTTTATTGTCGAATTTACATTTGGATTCAATTGCTCTTGTTCCAGATGTGAGCATTAAGTCTGTTCCTTCTCTTCTAGAAAGTCTCAGTCTTGGTCCTCTATATCTTGCCATAATTAAACTCTTCTCTTTTTAGGTGGTCTACATCCATTGTGTGGAAGCGGTGTTACGTCTGTTATTTTATTAATTCTCAAACCACAAGCATTTAAAGCTCTTATTGAAGACTCTCTCCCAGCACCAGGACCTTTCACTCTGACTTCAAGATTAACCATACCTAATTCTTTAGCCATGCTGCCTGCTCTTTCAGCAGCAATTTGTGCAGCAAAAGGTGTACTCTTTCGTGAACCTTTAAAACCTTGGCCACCAGAAGTTGCCCAGCATAAAGCATTGCCACCCATATCAGTAATCATCACTATTGTGTTATTAAATGATGCCTTTATATGAGCAATCCCATCAGTAACTATTTTTTTTGTCTTCTTTCCAGCCATATTACGCTCTTATAGGCTTCCTTGGGCCTTTTCTTGTTCTTGCATTAGTTTTTGTCCTTTGACCTCTTAAAGGCAAACCTTTTCTATGTCTAATGCCTCTATAGCAACCTAAATCCATTAGACGTTTAATGTTGAAATTGACATCTCTTCGTAGATCACCTTCTATTTGAAAGTTTTTAAGCTCATCTCTTATAGTGTCTAATTGTTTTTCACTTAATTTTGAGACTTTTACGCTAAATTTAATATCTAACTTAACGCAAATATCTTGAGCAGTTTTTCTCCCAATTCCATAAATATGGGTTAAAGCAACATCAATATGCTTATTATCTGGTATATTAATTCCACCTACTCTTGCCATATTTAACCCTGTCTTTGCTTATGCCTTTTATTCTTACAGATCACATACAATGTGCCTGTTCTTTTAACTATTTTGCAATCTTTGCAAATTCTTTTTACTGACGATCTTACTTTCATCTTCTTCTACTCTTTTTAGAGCCCGAAATATTAGCATTTTTTAGAATAGATGCATATTGTTGACTCATAACATATGATTGAATTTGTCTCTGCAAATCAAGCATTACTACAACAACAATCAAAACTGATGTGCCGCCCAAATAAAAAGAAATGCCAAAACTGTTAATCAACATAAGAGGCAAAAGGCAGACTAATGTTAAATAAAGTGATCCAAATACCGTCAATCTTGAAAGAATTGTATCTATAAATGTTGCTGTTTGTTCTCCAGGCCTGATGCCAGGAATATAGGCTCCTCCTCTTTTAAGGTTATCCGACATATCCTCAGAACTGAATGTTAAAGCTAGCCATATATAACAAAAAGAAATGATCAAAATTGCGAATAGAAGCATATACAACGGAGATCCAGGAGCAAGATAAACTGAGGCAAAATTAGAAAGCCCATCTGCACCTAAACCATCACCAAACCATTGAGATAAAGATGCTGGAAATAATAAAAATGTACTAGCAAAAATTGCTGGTATTACTCCTGACATATTAAGTTTTAATGGTAAAAAGCTTGCTGGAGCTTGCACCATACCACGAACTTGATGTCTTTGTGCATAGTTAACAGTTATTCTTCTTTGAGCATTTTCAACAAAAACTACAAAAGCTATTACCAATAGCGTTAATATTGCAAGAACAATTAATAGTAAATAATTACCATCGTTTTGTGTTGAGGTTAGTGCTTCACCAAATGCTCTTGGAACACCAACAATTATACTTGTAGCTATTATCAAGGATATTCCATTTCCAATACCTCTTTCTGATATTTGTTCTCCTAACCACATTAAAAAGACTGTTCCAGTAACAATAGACAAAATAGCCACTACAGTAGTAAATAAACTTACTGCTTCTAATAGACCTGCTGTCTGAAACGTAAATGTTAAGGCAGTCGATTGAATCAAAGCAAAAATAACTGTGCCATATCTTGTGTATTGAGTAATTTTATTTCTTCCACTTTGTCCTTCTTTCTTTAATTCCTGCAAATAAGGTAGAGAATTTGAAAATAATTGCATAACAATCGCTGCTGATATGTAGGGAACCACACTCAGAGCAAATATACTCATTCTTTCTAAAGCACCACCGGAAAAAAGATTAAAGTATTGCAAGATTACATTATCATCTCTTGGTGTAAAAAATTGTGCAACACTCTCTGGCTTTATGCCTGGAACAGGTATATGAGTTCCAAATCTATAAATTGTTAATGCTAGAGCAACAAAACCTAGCCTTCTCCATAATTCTGACATTGAATTATCCAAAAGTTACTCCTTTCGATGTTTTAATATTTTCATCTGATGGCTTAGCCACTAATTTACCTTCTCCGAAGATTTTGACTTTTTTTGTACTTTTTTTAATTATTCCTAACTTCTTGAGGTTCTCTATATCAATCTTTTTTACTTGTTCTAGTTTTTTCACATTAATCTTCTCAGTTACTCTTGAAACTCTCGATGAAAATCCAAATTTTGGAACTCTCATTTGTAATGGCATCTGACCTCCCTCAAATCCTGGCCTAATGTTTCCGCCAGATCTTGATTTTTGGCCTTTATGTCCTCTACCTGCTGTTTTTCCTGTTCCTGAACCAGTACCTCTACCGACTCTTTTTCTATTAGATCTAGATTTAGAATCTGAAATACTATTTAAAGCCACTTTATCCATTATTTAACTTCCTCAATATTCAATAAATAATTTACTTGATTTACCATGCCTCTAACTGATGGTGTGTCTTCAAGCACTCTGCTATCTCCTATCTTTCTAAGGCCCAAACCTTTAATTGAAAGTCTATGATTTTTTTTCCTTCCAATTAAACTTTTAATTTGTGTTACCTTAATTTTTGCCATTATTTTCTTCTCTCTTTAACTTTTTCTGGTGATTCCATTTTAGATAAGCCATTAATTGTTGCCCTTACGACGTTAATAGGATTTGTGGATCCATAACATTTAGCTAATACGTTCTTTATTCCGACTAACTCTAGCACTGCACGCATTGCTCCCCCAGCAATAATCCCGGTACCATCTGAAGCTGGTTGCATGTAGACTTTTGTTGCAGAACTTTTTTCTGTTATTGGATACCAAAGAGTATTCCCATTTAATTCAACATCAACAAGACTTCTTTTTGCCTCATCTAATGCTTTCTGAATTGCAACAGGAACCTCTTTAGCTTTACCTCTACCGTAACCAACTCTTCCATTTCCATCTCCAACTACTGTTAGTGCTGTGAATGACATTACTCTTCCACCCTTAACAGTCTTTGCAACCCTATTAACCTGAACGAGTTTTTCAACAAGAGTATCTTGTTGAGCCATACTATTCTGATCTAAATTTTCCATTAGAATTCTAAACCTCCGTCTCTTGCAGCATCTGCAAGGGCCTTTACACGGCCATGATATTTGTATCCAGATCTATCAAAAGTGACTTTTTTGTGTCCAAGATCCAGCACTTTTTTAGCAACCTCATCACCTACTTTCTTGGCTGCCTCGACATTACCACCTGAAATACCTTTGAAAGATTTTTGTTGAGTTGAAACTGTTAAGACAACAACACCACTAGACGAATCAATTAATTGCGCGGTAATATTTTTTAGTGACTTCAATATTGAAATTCTCATATTTCCATTCCTCTGTAGATTCGCTCTTAGTTTCTTTGATCTTCTTTTTCTTGCTGTCTCTTTACTCATTTTATTATCCTACTGCTGCTGCTTTTTTCCTTTCTTTTCTAACGATATGCTCACCATCGACAAAAACTCCTTTGCCTTTATATGGCTCAGGTGGTCGGAATGATCTGATTTCAGCACAAACTTGACCTAAAACTTGTTTGTTATTTGATGAAAGGCTAAATTCAGTCTGATTCTCTGATTTTGCTTCAACGTTTTCAGGCAACACATATTCAACTGGGTGAGAAAAACCTAAAGTTAATTCTATTTTTTTCCCTTGGACTTTAGCTCTGTAGCCAACTCCATTTAATGTTATGGTTTTGCTGTAGCCTTCACTTACTCCTAATACATAATTATTGATAAGCGCTCTCATTGTTCCTGCCATTGCTGCATCATCACTACTTTTCCAGATTACCTGTATATTGGAATCATCAATTGAGAAACTTACAGATTCATGAATATCAAGACTTAATTCTCCTTTGGGTCCTTTGAAATTCAAAGTATTTCCTTCAGTAGTTACTGTTACTGATTCTGGAATGATTACTGGATCTTTAGCTATTCTTGACATTAAAACACCCTACAAATTACTTCACCACCAATTTCTTCTTTAATGGCATCTTTATCAGTCATAAGACCTTTACTTGTTGTTAAAACTTTAAGTCCAAGACCCCCCTTGTGAGGTTTAATATCTTTATAACTTATATACTTTCTTAATCCTGGTTTTGATTCTCTGGTTAGCTCCTTAATTACTGGCTCATCTTTAAAATATTTAAGAGTAATGTCTAACTCATCAAAATCTTTTTTTACTTTCTTAACATCACTAAGAAAACCTTCTTTTACAAGAAGTTTTACCAATTCATGTTTTAGTTTTGAATATGGAACACTCACACTCGTTTTTTTTCTCATAAGTGCATTCCTTATTCGTGTTAATAAATCTGCTACTGGATCTGTCATAATTCTACCAACTTGATTTCTTTATGCCTGGCAATTTACCAGACATTGCTAATTCTCTTAATTTAGTTCTACTTAATCCAAATTTTCTGTAAACACCTTTAGGTCTGCCTGTTAGGGCACATCTTCTTACAACTCTGGATGGGTTAGAATTTCTAGGAAGCTTTTGAAGTTTCCTTTGTGTTTCCATTTTTTCCTCGAATGTTGCTGCTCTTTTTTGCTCTTCTTTTAATGCAGCTCTTTTGTCAGCATGCTTTGCAACAAGTTTCATTTTTTTCTTTTCTCTTTCTATTAATGATTTTCTAGCCATTTTTACCTCTAAATGGAAAATTAAAACAATTAAGCAATTCCTTAGCCTCTTCGTCTTTCGTTGCTGAAGTTGTAATTGCGATATCCATACCTCTTATTTTATCTACCTTATCGAAATCAATTTCAGGAAATATAATTTGTTCTTTTATGCCCAAATTATAATTTCCTTTGCCATCAAACGATTTTTCATTCAAACCTCTAAAATCTTTTTCTCTTGGTATTGCCAGATCTATAAGCCTTTGAAAAAAGTCATACATTCTTTGTCCTCTAAGAGTTACTTTGCAGCCAATAGGGTACTCTTCCCTTATTTTGAAACTTGCTACAGCTTTTCTAGCTTTTGTCACTACAACTTTTTGCCCTGCTATTGCTTCCAGATCTTTAACGGCATTTGCTAAGACACCTTTGTCTTTTGAAGCTTCCCCAACACCCATATTTATAGTTATTTTTTCTAATTTAGGAACTTGCATAACTGACTTGTACCCGAGCTTTTCTTTCAGAGCTGGTACAATTTCCTTGCTATATTTTTCTTTCAAGCTCATTACTTAATATCCTTACCAGTAGATCTAAAAACTCTCGTTTTTTTTCCTTTTTCATTCTTAAATGCAACTTTGTCTTGTTTTTTTATTGAAGAATTCCAAATCATTACATTAGATAAATGAATTGGCATCTCTTTTTCAACAATACCGCCAGTTATACCTAATTGAGGATTAGGTCTTGTATGCCTTTTAGCAAGATTTAAATCATTTATAATGCATTTTTCTCCAACTATACTCTTGATATTTCCTCTCTTACCTTTTTCTCTTCCAGAAATAACAATCACCTCGTCACCTGCTCTAAGTTTTGTATTTTTACTTTTCATTAAAGCACCTCCGGTGCTAATGAAACAATCTTCATAAATTTAGCCTGTCTTAATTCTCTTGTTACAGGCCCAAAAATTCTTGTTGCTATTGGATCTCTTGTATTGTTTAAAAGAACGACTGCATTTTCATCAAAACCAATTTTTGATCCATCCGGTCTTCTTACACCAGATTTTGTTCTAACTATCAGTGCATTCATTACTGAACCTTTTTTTATTTTGCTCTGTGGAAGAGCTTCTTTAACGGCAACTTTTATAACATCACCTATATTAGCTGTTCTTCTTTTTGAGCCTCCCAATACTTTTATACACATAACAGCTCTTGCTCCACTGTTATCTGCAACACTTAACATGCTTTGTGTTTGGATCACTCTACTATTTCCCCTTTTTTAATTACATCCACTAAAGTCCAACTTTTTGTTCTAGAGATTGGCTTACACTCTTGTATCAAAACAGTATCACCTTCTTTGGAAACTTCTTTTTCATCATGAACATGATATTTTGTTGATAAGTTTATATATTTTCCATATTTAGGATGTCTTGTTCTCCTACCAACAACAACAGTGATAGTTTTATTCATTTTTTGGCTTGTTACTTTGCCTTGTAAAGTTTTAGCTGCCATCTTTTACATTTAACTCCGTTTTTATTCTTGCAATATTCTTTCTTGTTTCTTTAAGCAAATGACTTTCTTTAAGTTGGCCCATTTTATGCTTGAAGCCACTTTCAAACAATGATTTCCTATTTGCTATTAATTCTTTTTTCAAATCTGCTTTTTTCATACCTTTAAAATCTTTTAATTTATTTTTAGCCATTAGAGCCTCTCTTAACAAATGTTGTTCCCATAGGTAACTTTGCACCTGCTAGCTCAAATGCTCTTTTTGCATCTTTTTCACTGACACCAGCTACCTCATAAAGAATTTTTCCAGGCTTTATTGGGCTTGCCCAATATTCAACATTTCCCTTACCTTTACCTTGTCTCGTTTCTAGGGGTTTTTTAGTTATTGGTTTATCAGGAAAAACTCTGATCCAGACCTTTCCACCTCTTTTTATATATCTAACAAGTGCTCTTCTTGCTGCTTCGATCTGTCTGGATGTCAACATACCATGTGAAGTCGCTTTGAGAGCGAAATCACCAAATGAAACTGATGAACCAGCTGATGCAAAGCCATTATTACGACCTTTCATTTGTTTTCTATATTTTGTTTTTTTAGGTTGTAGCACCTTTATCTCCTCTATAAATCCAAACTTTCACGCCAATAATCCCATAAGTTGTTAAAGCTTCACTCGTAGCGTAATCAATATCTGCTTTTAAAGTATGAAGTGGAACTCTGCCTTCTCTATACCACTCAGACCTTGCTATTTCAGCACCATTCAGTCTACCTGAAACTTCTATTCTTATTCCTTTAGCTCCCTGCCTCATTGTATTTTGAACAGCTCTCTTCATTGCTTTTCTGAACATTATTCTCTTTTCTAGTTGTTGTGTGACTGAACTGGCTACTAATTGAGCATCCAAATCTGGTTGCTTAATTTCAACAACGTTTAATTTAACACCTTCGCTAATAATCTTTTTAAGCTCTTTTTTAATTTTTTCTATTTCTTCACCTTTTTTACCTATCACAACTCCTGGTCTTGAAGTATTAATATCAACTATCACTTCTTCCATAGTTCTTTTAATACTTACAGAACTTATTGGTGCTTGAGGAAGAAGTTCTTTAATCTTTTCTCTCACTTTTATGTCTTCCATAACTAACTTTGAATAGTCTTTTGCCTTTGCAAACCATACAGAATCATGATCTCTTGATGTTCCAAGTCTGAAGCCAACTGGATTAACTTTCTGACCCATTATTTTCCTCCTGTTCTTTTTCGCCTAGTTTAATTTCAATGTGGCACATAGGTTTTGCTATTCTATCGGCTCTTCCTCTTGCTCTAATTTTTATTCTTTTCATAACTAAACCCTTATTTACGATAATTGATTTGATTTTTAAATTATCAATGTCTGCATTTTCATTGTTTTCAGCATTCGATATTGCTGAATCAAGAAGCTTTTTTACCAAGCTTGCACCTTTTTGTTTAGAAAAAGTAAGGACATTAAGAGCTTTCTCAACATCTAAGCCACGAACCATATCAGCTATTAGGCATGCTTTTTGAGGTGATAATCTTGCTCCTTTTAAATATGCTCTTACTTCCATAACTAAACCGCCTTAACTTTTCTGTCCCCAGAATGAACCTTAAAGGTTCTTGTCATCGAAAATTCTCCTAATTTCTGACCAACCATATCTTCTCTGATAAAAACAGGAATATGCTGTCGCCCATTATGAACTGCTATGGTTAATCCAACCATATCTGGAGTAATCATTGAACTTCTTGACCATGTTTTGATAGGTCTTTTATCTTGGCTTTCCTTTGCTTTAATTACTTTTTTTTCTAATGAGTGATCTACAAATGGACCTTTTTTACTCGATCTAGCCATTATTTATATCTCCTCTTCACAATTAATTTATCGCTTGCTTTTGGTTTTCTTGTTCTATAGCCCTTTGTAGGCATTCCCCATGGTGTAACTGGATTTCTTCCTCCTGAGGTTTTTCCTTCACCACCACCATGTGGGTGATCTACAGGATTCATAGCAACACCTCTAACAGTTGGTCTTACACCTCTCCATCTTTTTGCTCCAGCTTTTCCTAAGGATTTCAGGTTGTGCTGTTCATTAGAAATTACTCCTATTGTCGCTCTACAAGTTAACAGTATCTTTCTCATTTCTCCTGAACTTAATCTTAGAGTTGCATATTTACCTTCTTTTGCCACAACCCTTGCAGTTGTACCAGCAGATCTTACTAATTGTGCTCCTTTTCCTGGTCTCATTTCCACACAATGAACCTCGGTACCTTGGGGTATCTCTTTAAGGGGTAATGAGTTTCCTGCTCTTATTGGTGCTTTTGATCCTGAAATTATTTTTGCTTTTTCTTTCAGGTTTTTTGGAGCGATTATGTAAGATTTTTCTCCATCTTTATATTCAATTAAAGCTATATTTGCTGATCTATTTGGATCATATTCAATCCTTTGAACAATAGCTTCAACATCTTGTTTGCCTCTTTTAAAATCAATAATTCTATAAAGTCTCTTATGTCCTCCACCTTTATGTCTTGTTGTAATATGGCCATTATTATTTCTACCTGATATTCTTCTTTTTGATTCAGTTAAAGATTTTTCTGGCCTTCCTTTATGTAGGTCTTGTTTGATCTGTACTCTAAATCTTCTTCCAGGAGATGTTGGTTTTGCTTTAAAAATAGCCATTATTTAAAAGGATTTTCTAAGTTAATTTCTTTCCCTTCCTCCAGTTTTATATAAGCTTTCTTATAAGTACTTGTTTTATACTTTCCAAATCTTGTTCTTTTATTCTTAAATTTAGTATTCAGGACTCTGACTGAATCAACTTTTACACCAAATATCTCCTCAACAGAATTTTTGATATCAATTTTAGTTGCCTCTCTTGCAACCTTAAATATATAAGTATTAGAGGAACTTTTTTCTATTGCAGCTTTCTCACTTATTACCGGATGTTTAAGAGTTGTGTAAATTTTTTCACTTAACATTTTAAACTCTCCTTAATAACTGAGACTGCAGAATGTGTTAATAAAATATGTTTTGCTTTTAACAGATCGTAGGGATTGATATCTTTAGCATCTAAGAAGTTATAGTTTTTTAAGTTTCTTATAGCCAGTATTGTATTTTTATCTGCATTATTAGTTATGAGAAGTGCTGAATCGCAACCTTTTTTGTTGAAATAATCTGCTGCAATTTTCGTTTTAGGTTCTTTAAAAGTTACGTCTTCAACAAGAGTTAGTCTTTTTTCAGATTTAAATTTTGAGAGAATAGAAGCAAGAGCCTTTTTTGCCATTTTTTTGTTAATTTTTTTATCATGATTTTTTGTATGTGCAAAAGTGACTCCTCCGCCAACCCATAATGGACTCCTGATAGTTCCGGCTCTAGCTCTTCCTGTTCCTTTCTGTCTCCAAGGTTTTCTACCCCCACCCTGAACAGCTGATCGATTTTTTAGCATAACTGAGCCTTGTCTTTGATTTGACATATAGCTAGTTAATGCTTGATGAATTAAAGATTCATTAAAATCAACGGAAAAAACTTCTGATGGCAGTCTTGGTGTAGTTGTCTTTTTTTTGTCAGTAGGCATTATTTTTCCTCTTTTGTTGCTTCTTCAGCTGGTGCAGCTTCTTCCACTGGTGCTTCTTCAGCTGGTGCAGCTTCTTCCACTGGTGCTTCTTCAGCTGGTGCAGCTTCTTCCACTGGTGCTTCTTCAGCTGGTGCAGCTTCTTCCACTGGTGCTTCTTCAGCTGGTGCTTCTTCAGCTATCTGTGTTTTTTCTGCCATATTTTCTACAGATACTTGCTCCTCAGTTTCAGATTTTTTTAATTCCAAGGATAATGTAACGTCGCTTTTGATTGATGGTGTTATTCTTACAAAAGAACCTATGGATCCTGGAATAGATCCTTGAATAAGCATCAGACTATCTTCAGCATCTATTTTTTCAATCTCTAGATTCTGTACTGTTATTTGTTTATTCCCATATTGACCTGCCATTTTTTTACCTTTAAATACTCTTCCTGGGAACTGGCATTGGCCTATTGATCCAGGAGCTCTATGAGATAGTGAATTACCATGGGTTGCGTCCTGTGTCTTAAAATTATGCCTTTTAACAACGCCAGCGAATCCTTTTCCCTTTGATATTCCTGAAACATCAACTTTCAAATTTTCATCAAAGAAATTAACACTTAGTTCTTTAACTGCAGCTAATTTATTAAATTCTTCTTCGGTAAGATTAAATTCTGTTAAATGCCCATTAGGTACTTCATTTTCTTTGAATTTTTTCTCTAAACTCTTTGAAACTTTCTTCTTGGAGCCATAATTTACTTGGATTCCATAATATCCATCTTTTTCAGGGGTTTTTCTTTGAACAATTTTACTCTTGCAGATTTCAATAACTGTTACTGGAATAGATGCGCCATCTTCTTTAAAGACACGAGTCATCCCTTTTTTTGTTCCAATTAGTCCAAACATTTTTAATTAAGTGTAATTTTTACATCTACCCCTGCAGCTATATCTAATCTCATTAATGCATCTACAGTTTGTTCAGACGGATTGATAATATCAAAGAGTCTTTTATGAGTTCTAGTTTCATACTGATCGCGTGCATCCTTGTCTTTATGAGGTGATATAAGGATTGTAATTTTTTCCTTTTTTACAGGTAAAGGGATAGGACCGACAACCTTAGCTCCGGTTTTTGTTACTGTCTCAAGGATTTCTTTGGTAGATTTATCAACCAGTTTATGATCGAAAGCCTTAAGTTTTATTCTAATTTTTTGCTGTTCCATAATCCCCTTTTAGATTAGAAAGACCACGATTTTAAGGCTTTAAAACGGTACTGTCAAAGGATATTGTTAATTCTTATTAATAATTTCTTCTGTTAAATTTGAAGGTACTTCTAGGTATTTTTGAAATTCCATAGTGTAAGTTGCTCTTCCTTGTGTAGCAGAGCGTAAATCTGTTGCATAACCAAACATTTCAGCAAGAGGAACAAGGGCCTTAATAGCCTTTCCTGATGGGATATCCTCCATATTCTGAACCTGTCCTCTACGTCTATTTAAATCTCCTACAACATCGCCCATATAATCCTCTGGAGTTACAACTTCTACGTCCATCATAGGTTCAAGTAGAACTGGGTTAGCTTTCATAGCTCCTTCTTTAGCTGCCATTGAACCAGCAAGTTTGAAAGCCATTTCACTTGAATCGACTTCATGGAAAGAACCATCATAAAGAGTAACTTTCACTCCTTGTAAAGGATAACCAGCTATAACACCATTTTGAAGTTGTTCTTGAACTCCTTTTGAAACAGCGGGTATGTACTCTTTTGGAATTGCCCCACCCTTAATTTCATCTACAAACTCAAAATCTTCTTCAGAGGGTTCCATTCTCATAACAACGTGCCCATATTGACCTCTACCACCAGATTGCTTTGCATACTTATGTTCTGCCTCAACTTTTGATTTAATTGCCTCTCTATAAGCTACCTGTGGTTTTCCTACATTGGCCTCTACACTAAATTCTCTCTTCATTCTTTCTACAAGAACTTCTAAATGAAGTTCACCCATTCCAGATATTATAGTTTGGCCAGATTCTTCATCTGAACTTACTCTAAAAGATGGGTCTTCTTGAGCTAATTTTCCTAACGCTATGGACATCTTTTCTTGATCTGGTTTAGATTTTGGCTCAACTGCCAATGATATTACAGGCTCAGGAAATTCCATTCTTTCCAATACAACTAAATTCTTTTCATCTGACAAAGTATCTCCAGTTGTGATATTTTTTAACCCTATACATGCTGCTATATCGCCAGCTCTTACTTCTTTAATTTCTTCTCTGTTGTTTGAATGCATTTGAACCATCCTACCGATTCTTTCTTTATCATCTTTAACAGTGTTTATAACTCCATCACCTTGAGACAAAACACCAGAATATACTCTTATGAATGTTAAATTTCCTACAAAAGGGTCTGTAGCAATTTTAAATGCAAGAGCTGAAAACGGCTCATCATCACTTGAACTTCTGGATGTAGCTTCTTCAGTCTTAGGGTTAATGCCTTCTATGGCTTTTACTTCATCAGGTGCTGGTAAAAATTCAATTACTGCATCCAGAACAGCTTGTACACCTTTATTTTTGAAAGCTGAACCGCAAAGAGCTAATGTTATTTCATTTGATAAAACCCTTTCTCTAAGACCTTTTTTAATTTCATCCTCAGATAAATCTGCAGATTCTAAATATTTTTCCATTAATTCTTCATTAGCTTCTGCAGCGGCTTCAACTAATTCTTCTCTTAGAGATTGGCATTTAGTTACTAGATCTTCTGGAATATCAGTATATTCGAACGTTGCTCCCATATCGGTCTCATTCCATGTAATAGTTTTCATTTTGATTAAATCTATTACTCCTTTAAATTCGTCTTCTGCACCTATGTTGTACTGAATTGGTACAACTGTAGCTCCTAACCTATCTCTTATTTGGTCAACGACTCTTTCAAAATCTGCACCAGCCCTATCCATCTTATTTACAAAAACAATTCTAGGTACTTCATATCTATTTGCTTGTCTCCATACAGTTTCTGACTGAGGTTGTACTCCTGAAGAACCGCAAAAAACAACCACAGCTCCATCCAAAACTCTGAGAGATCTCTCTACTTCGATTGTGAAATCGACGTGCCCAGGTGTATCGATGATATTGACTCGATGTTCATCAAATTGTTGATCCATACCATTCCAAAAGCATGTGGTAGCAGCAGACGTGATAGTTATGCCTCTTTCTTGTTCTTGTTCCATCCAATCCATAACAGCAGCACCATCATGAACTTCACCAATTTTATGTGAGATGCCTGTGTAAAAAAGCACTCTTTCTGTTGTAGTAGTTTTACCTGCATCAACGTGAGCACATATACCTATGTTTCTATATCTATTTAAAGGTGTTTTTCTGGCCATGACTAAAATCTAAAATGTGCGAATGCTTTATTTGCTTCAGCCATTCTATGCATATCTTCTTTTTTCTTAACTGCTGCTCCCTTACCATCTTTTGCTTCTCTTAGCTCAGCAGCTAACCTTGCAGGCATAGATTTCTCTTTTCGACTTCTTGCTGCCTCAACTAACCATCTCATTGCTAATGCTGTTCTTCTCTTAGCTCTTACTTCTACTGGAACTTGATATGTTGCTCCACCAATTCTTCTTGATCTTACTTCAACAACGGGCGCTATTTGATCTAAAATTTTTCTAAACATTTCAACAAGATCTTCATTTGCATTGTTTTTCTCGAGCTCATCAAATGCTCCATAAACAATTTTTTCTGCTATTGATTTTTTTCCATCAACCATGAGCTGATTCATGAATTTTGCAACTAATTCACTCTCATATTTAGAATCAGGAATAATTTTTCTCTTAGGCGCCGCTCTTCTTCTCATTATTTTGCTCTTTTTGCTCCATATTTAGATCTGCCTTGTTTTCGTTCTGATACTCCAGAAGTATCTAATGCGCCCCTAACTGTATGGTAACGTACACCTGGCAAATCTTTTACTCTACCACCTCGAATTAAAACAACTGAATGCTCTTGAAGATTATGTCCCTCACCCCCTATGTAAGAGGTAACTTCAAAACCTGAAGTTAGTTTTACTCTACATACTTTTCTTAACGCAGAATTTGGTTTTTTTGGCGTTGTTGTATATACACGAGTACATACACCTCTTCTTTGTGGGCAATTTTTTAGAGCAGGAACATCACTCTTAAGAACTTTTGTCTTTCGAGGTTTTCTTACTAATTGATTTATCGTAGCCATAATTTAAAAACTGAATGATAGAGCAGTGGTAATCATAGGTCAATGCTTACTGAAAGCTTTCTAATAGTTCTTTTTTCAGTGCCTCTTCTATATCTTGTATTTCTTCCGATGAAACACTTGCTCTCTGATTGGCTGCAAAACCTGTCCCAGCTGGTATCAATCTACCAACCACAACATTTTCTTTTAATCCTTTTAATACATCTTTTCTGCTAGTAACTGCAGCTTCTGTTAGGACTCTTGTTGTTTCTTGGAATGATGCAGCAGAAATAAATGAGTCAGTAGATAATGCTGCTTTAGTTATGCCTAAAAGCATTCTGTCAAATACAGCTGGTTTTTTGCTTGATGCTACAAGATTTTTATTTGTTGCTCTTACTTGCCCAAGATCTGCTATATCTCCCTCAATATAATCACTATCCCCAGAATCTGTAATAGTAACTTTTTTCATCATTTGCCTGCATATTGTTTCAATATGTTTATCATTTATCACAACGCCTTGAAGTCTATATACATCCTGCACTTCAGCAATTAAATGTTTAGCAAGCTCTTCAACTCCATGTAAGGCCAAAAGACTATGAGTGTCTACTGGTCCATGACATAATATGTCTCCTCTCTCTACATGATCACCTTCTAAGAATGATACAGCTCTATATTTTTGAATCATCATTTCAACTGGATCGCCTTTCTTCGGTGTAATGACTAATCTTTTTCTTCCTTTAGTTTCTTTACCATAAGAAAGAGTTCCTGAAGTTTCTGCATAAATTGCACCATCTTTAGGTTTTCTTGCTTCAAACAAGTCAGCAACTCTTGGAAGTCCACCAGTTATATCTTTTGTTTTTGTTCCTTCAACTGGAACTCTTGCTAAGAATTCTCCTTTTGTGACTTTATTATTATTATTTTTCATTAAAATCGATTTAGAGGGTAAGGTATATGACCCAACAACCTTTTTCTTAGAATCAACAACTGTCAGTATTGGAGTCATTGTTTTTCCTTTAACAGGTCTCTCATTAACATCTATTACTTCTCTTGTAGTTGATCCAGTTAGATCATCAACTTCAACTTTCATTGTTATATCTTCTGTTAAGTCATTAAAAGAGATTGTTCCTTCTGCTTCAGAAATAATTGGAAGTGTTAGTGGATCCCATTTAGAAATTAATGTGCCTGGTTCTACTTTTGATTTATCACTATAGAGAATCTCAGCACCATAAGGTACAGAATATTTTTCAAGTAAATTTTCATCTTCATCCTGAATTGTTAAATGTGCATTTCTTGATACAACAATAAATTCACCATTCTTTTTTTCAACAGTTTTTAGAGAGGAGCCAAAGACTATGATTCCACCCCTTAATGTTGTTATCGAATCATCTTCTGCAGAACCAGATGCAGCTCCACCAATATGAAATGTTCTCATAGTAAGCTGAGTTCCTGGCTCTCCGATTGACTGAGCTGCTACAACACCTACCGCTTCACCTATATGTACTAAATGTCCTCTTGCTAAATCTCGGCCATAACATTTTGCACATAAACCATGACTTGCTTCACAAGTTATTGGTGATCTAATTTTTACTTTCTTGACACCGGAGTTTTGAAGTTCCATAGCAGATTCTTCATCAAATAGATGGCCCTTTTCAAAAAGAACCTTACTTCCTTTTTTTATATCTTCTTGTAAAACTCGTCCTAAGATTCTTTCTGATATTGTCTGAATTACCGATGCGCCATCAATAATTGCTTCAACTGTTATCCCTTCTTCTGTTTCACAATCTTCCGTAGTAATAACAACATCTTGAGATACATCTACTAACCTTCTTGTTAGATATCCTGAATTTGCTGTTTTAAGGGCTGTATCAGCAAGACCTTTTCTTGCACCATGAGTAGAAGTGAAGTATTCAAGCATAGATAAGCCTTCCCTGAAATTCGATGTGATAGCACTTTCAATTATGCTGCCATCTGGCTTAGACATCAGTCCTCTCATTCCAGCTAGCTGTCTTATTTGGGCTGGAGATCCTCTAGCTCCTGAATCTGCATACATGAACACACTATTAAATGATGGAGATATGCTTTCTTTACCATCCTTATCAGTTTTTATCTGATCGCCCAAAGCATCCATCATTGAACTAGCTACTTTCTCATTGGTTCTGGACCATATATCTATAATTTTGTTATATTTTTCACCTTTTGTTAGAAGACCTGACTCAAATTGTTGTTCAATATTTTGAACCTCATTCTCTGCATTAGAAATAATATCTTCTTTATTATCAGGAATCTCAAAATCGTTTACACCAATAGAAGCACCAGATGTAGTTGAATATTCAAAACCCAAATACATTAATTGGTCGGCGAATAGAACAGATTCTTTTAAACCAAAATCTTTATATACATGAGATATTAGGTTCAGGACATCTTTCTTTTTAAGAGTTTTATTTATTTTTGAAAATTCAAGTCCTGTAGGCATAATTTCATAAAGCAAGCACCTACCAACAGTAGTATCGTAAACTTTTTTATTTTCGCCTTCCTTAACTCTAACTTTAACTTTAGTATGTAAATTAATTTGTTTCTCTAGGAAAGCTCTTTTTACTTCATGGACATCTACAAAAGATCTTCCCTCTCCAGGAAGATCAAAATCCTCTTTAGTTAAGTAGTAGATACCTAGAACAACATCTTGATTTGGTTGAATAATTGGTTCTCCGCTAGCAGGAGATAAAATATTATTTGTGGACATCATCAAAGCGCGTGCTTCAAGTTGTGCTTCAAGTGATAAAGGAACATGAACAGCCATTTGGTCTCCATCAAAATCAGCATTAAATGCAGTACAAACTAAAGGATGTAATTGAATAGCCTTACCTTCAATTAACACTGGTTCAAATGCTTGAATGCCAAGTCTATGAAGAGTTGGAGCTCTATTTAATAAAACTGGGTGCTCCCTTATAACTTCATCTAAACAATCCCATACTTCAGGAGTCTCTTCTTCAACTAATTGTTTAGCAGCTTTAATAGTTATTGTTATTCCTTTCTGCTCTAATTTATTAAAAATAAATGGTTTGAATAATTCAAGTGCCATTTTTTTTGGTAGCCCACATTGGTGAAGTTTTAATGTTGGGCCTGAAACGACTACTGATCTGCCTGAATAATCCACTCTTTTACCCAGTAAGTTTTGTCTAAATCTTCCTTGTTTACCCTTAATCATATCTGCAAGAGATTTTAATGGTCTTTTGTTTGTGCCTAATATGGCTCTTCCTCTTCTACCATTATCTAAAAGTGCATCCACTGATTCTTGAAGCATTCTTTTTTCGTTTCTGACGATGATTTCTGGAGCACCTAAGAGAAGTAGCCTTTTGAGTCTATTGTTTCTATTTATAACTCTTCTATATAAATCATTTAGATCAGATGTTGCAAACCTCCCTCCATCTAATGGTACCAATGGTCTTAGATCAGGGGGTAAGACTGGAAGAACATTCATAATCATCCATTCTGGTTTTTGTCCACTTTCCTTAAAAGCTTCTATTAGTTTTAATCTCTTTTGAAGTTTTTTAATCTTTGTTTCAGAACCACTAGTACTTAATTCTTCTTTAATTACTTGAAGTTCTTTTTCTAGATCAACTTCATTTAATAGAATTTGTATAGCTTCTGCCCCCATTAGTGCAGTGAAGTCATCATCATATTCGTCTAATGCCTCATAGTATTCTTCTTCAGTAAGTAATTGTCCTTTCTTGAGATCAGTAATTCCTGCTTCAACAACTACAAAACTTTCATAATAAAGAACTCTTTCAATTTCTCTTAAGGTCATGTCAAGGAATAGACCTATTCTTGAAGGAAGTGATTTTAAGAACCAAATATGTGCAACAGGAGAGGCTAATTCAATATGGCCCATCCTTTCTCTTCTAACTTTAGTGGCCGTTACTTCAACGCCACATTTTTCACAGATTACACCTCTATGCTTTCTTCTTTTATATTTTCCACAAAGACATTCAAAATCTTTTATAGGGCCAAAAATTCTTGCACAAAATAAGCCGTCTCTTTCAGGTTTGAAGGTTCTATAATTGATAGTTTCTGGTTTCTTAACTTCTCCCCAGGACCATGATCTAATCATTTGAGGTGAAGCAAGCCCACATGAGATAAGGTCGAAATTTCTTCTTGAGCTTTTATTTATATTTTTGATAATGTCTTGCATATTATTCCTCTTTTGAGTCCTCTAATTCTAAATTGATGCCTAATGCTTTAATTTCATTACTTAAAACATTAAATGATTCAGGAACTCCAGATTCCACCTCATAGTTCCCATCAACAATATTTTTATAAACTTTAGATCTGCCACTTATATCATCCGATTTAACAGTAAGCATTTCTTGTAAAGTGTAAGAGGCTCCATAAGCTTCTAGAGCCCAAACTTCCATTTCTCCAAATCTTTGTCCGCCAAATTGAGCTTTTCCGCCAAGTGGCTGCTGTGTAACTAAACTATATGATCCTGTTGATCTAGCATGCATTTTGTCGTCAACTAAGTGATTTAGTTTCAACATATACATATAACCAACAGTTACAGGTCTATCAAACTTCTCACCTGTCCTTCCATCAAATAGCTCAAACTGTCCACTTTCTGGAAGATCAGCGTATTTTAATAATTCTTTAATTTGATGTTCATTAGCGCCATCAAAAACTGGTGTAGCAAATGGCACCCCTTCTCTTAAATTGTCAGCAAGCTCATTAATCTCTATATCTTTAAATGAATCAATTTCATCTTTTTCGCTAGGACCAAATGAATAAATATCTTTTAAGACTTTTTTAACATTGGCAATCTTTTCACTTGACTTAAGCATCTTATCAATCTTATGTCCAAGACCTTTAGCTGCTAAACCCAAATGAGTTTCTAGAATCTGGCCAACATTCATTCTTGATGGCACGCCTAAAGGATTTAAAACAATATCTACAGGATCACCATTCTCGTCATATGGCATGTCCTCTACAGGTATAATGCTTGAGATTACTCCTTTATTACCGTGTCTACCTGCCAATTTATCTCCTGCTTGAATTTTTCTCTTAACAGCAAGGTAAACTTTTATCACAGACAAAACTCCCGGAGCTAAATCATTGCCACCTTCAATTTTTTTCTTAAAAATTGCCATTTTTTCTTTATTCTCAGCTTGGTATTTTTTAAATTGGTCTGTAATGTTTTTTTGTAAATCAGAAACTTTCTTATTTTTTACTTTTAACTTTAATAGGGTATTAAGATCCATATCATTTACTGCTTCAAGAGTTATTTTTCCTTTTTGAGTAATTTGGTTCTCTCTTTTTAAAGCTTGTATTAATGTATTTCTTAATGAATTTGTTACAACTCTCATTTCATCGTCCAAATCTTTGCTAAACTCAGATATCATTAAATCTTCATTGCTTTTAGCCCTAGGATTTTTTTCAGCTCCATCTCTAGTGAATATTTGAACATCAATGACTGTGCCGCTTACACTAGATGGCACTCTTAAAGATGTGTCTTTTATATCAGAAGCCTTCTCACCAAAAATTGCTTTAAGTAATTTTTCTTCCGGAGATAGTTGTGACTCACCTTTTGGTGTAACTTTACCAACCAAAATATCTCCTGCCTCTACTTTTGCCCCTACATAAACTATTCCATTCTCATCTAATTTAGATAATGCTGATTCACTTACACCAGGAATATCTGAAGTAATTTCTTCCATGCCTAATTTTGTGTCTCTTGTAATACAAGTTAATTCCTGTATATGTATGCTAGTTAATCTATCTTCTTGTACTACCTTTTCAGAAACTAAGATTGAATCTTCATAATTGAATCCATTCCAAGGCATAAATGCAATTCTCATATTCTGCCCAATGGCTAATTCACCTAAATCTATTGATGGGCCATCAGCTATAATGTCTCCGGCTTTTACATGATCACCTTTCTTAACTAAAGGCCTTTGGTTTATACATGTATTTTGATTAGATCTTGTGTATTTGATTAGGTTATAAATATCTACACTAACATTATCACCTGAAGAAACTTTAATGACTATTCTTCCGCCATCAACTGAATCAATTATTCCAGAATTTTTTGCTACAACACAAACACCAGAATCTCTAGCTACCTGTCTCTCTAATCCAGTTCCAACTAATGGTTTCTGAGGCAATAATGTTGGTACAGCTTGTCTCATCATGTTTGAACCCATCAAAGCTCTATTAGCATCATTATTTTCTAGAAATGGGATTAAAGATGCTGCAACTGAAAGAACTTGTTTAGGTGAAACATCCATTAAAGTTATCATTCCGACACTAACCAGACTTGTTTCTCCTTGATGTCTTGCTGTGATGAATTCATTAACAATTTTCTTTCGTTTATCAACTTCTACATTGGATTGGGCTATAAAGTGGTTTTTCTCCATTATTGGAGACAAATAAACTATTTCATCTGTAACTCTTCCATCTTTAACAACTTGATATGGCGTTTCAATGAAGCCATATTTATCTGTTCTCGCATAAGTGGATAAAGAATTTATAAGTCCAATATTTGGTCCTTCAGGAGTTTCAATTGGACACACCCTTCCATAATGTGTAGGGTGAACATCTCTAACTTCAAAGCCTGCTCTTTCTCGAGATAAACCACCAGGACCTAAAGCTGAAACTCTTCTTTTATGTGTTATTTCTGATAATGGATTATTTTGATCCATAAATTGGGAGAGTTGACTTGAGCCAAAAAATTCTTTGAATGCGGCTGTGATTGGTTTTGCATTTATCAGATCAGCAGGTTTAAAACCCTCTGTTTCTGCCATACCAAGACGATCCTTTACTGCTCTTTCAACTCTTACAAGTGCTATTCTTAACTGATTTGCAGTCATTTCACCAACAGACCTGATTCTCCTATTACCAAGATGATCAATATCATCAACAGTATCCTTGCCATTTCTGATATCAACGAGTTTTTTGAGAACTTCTACAATGTCTTCTTTGGTTAAAACAAAAATATCTGAACGATCATCTATTTTTAATCTCCAGTTCAATTTCATTCTTCCAACATCAGATAAGTCATACCTATCATCTGCAAAAAATAAATTATTGAATAAGACCTCAGTTGATTCTTTTGTAGGCGGCTCACCTGGCCTTAACATTCTATAAATATCTACTAATGCTTCAGCTCTCGTTTTGCTTGGATCATTTCTTAAAGTATCCGCTATGTATGAACCACTATCTATACTATTTATATAGATTATGTTGAACGACTCAAGATCTAAATCAATAAGTTTTTTAAGAACGGATTTTTCTAAAAGAGTATTTGCAGGATAAAGAATTTCTCCTGTTTCTTTATTAATTATATCTTCGCCGAGTGTTTGTCCTATAAATGAATCGAATTCAACTTCAATTAGTTTTTCTTTCTGTTTTTCATAATCATTGGCTACTTTTGCATTAATTCTCTTTCCTGATACAACATTTTTTCCAGCAATTTCTAAATCAAAATCGAAAGCTTTACCTTTAATATCTTTTGCATCTATGGAAAGAAATATTTTTTTATTTTTAAGAACAATATTTATTTTTTCATAAAAAGTATCAAGTATCTCTTGGTCTGTCATATCCAGTGATTTAAGGATAGCGGTAGCAGGGAATTTTCTTTTTCTATCAATTCTTGCATATATTAAGTCCTTTGCATCAAATTCATAATCAAGCCAAGAGCCTCTATAAGGAATTATCCTTGCTGCGTAAAGCACCTTACCTGATGCATGAGTTTTGCCCTTGTCATGGTCGAAAAATACTCCAGGAGATCTATGTAATTGAGAGACAACTACTCTTTCAGTGCCATTTACAACAAAACTTCCATCTTTTGTCATAACAGGTATATCTCCTAGAAAGACTCTATCTTCAATTGGCTTACCTTTCACCGTTTTATAGCCAGATGCTTTATCCATAAATCTTAGATGAAGATTGACATGCAATGGCACAGCATAGGAAATGCCTTTCATCTTACATTCTTGAGGTGTGTATAAACAATCTCCAAGCTCATAGCTTATATAATCTAATGCGGCGTTATTAGAAGCACTATATATTGGAAATATTGATTTAAATACTTCTTCTAAACCATTATTTTCTCTTTTTAATGGGTCAAGATTTTCTTGAAGGAACTCAGCATAAGAGTCAGTTTGAGTTTTTATTAAATATGGTAAAGACATGACATTTGGCAAAGTACCAAATTGTCTTCGAATACGTTTCTTCTCAGTAAAAGAGTATGTCATTAAAATATTTTGAAGTTACTAAGATTACTTCATCTCAGCTTGAGCACCAGCTTCTTGTAGTGCGGCTACAAGTGCTTCGGCATCTTCTTTCTTAGCTCCTTCCTTAACGGTTTTTGGAGCACCATCAACTAAATCTTTAGCTTCTTTTAAACCTAAATCTGTAGCTGCTCTGACTGCTTTAATAACAGCAACTTTTTTATCTCCAGCCGCTGTTAAAACTACATCGTAAGCACTTTTTTCTTCTGCTTCTTCTCCGCCGCCTTCAGCTGGTGCTGCTACACCTCCAGCTACTGGAGCTGCTGCAACTGCTGCTGCAGTGACATCGAATTTGTCTTCTATGTCTTTAATTAGATCTACTAGATCCATTACTGACATATTTGATATAGACTCTAATATATCTTCTTTAGTTAATTTTTTGGTTGCCATTATATTTATCTCCTTAACCCTTTTGCTCTTTCACAGCATTTACTGTTCTAGCAAATTTAGAAGGAACCTCATTCATAAGAGATGCAATTTTACCTAAAGGTGCCTTTAAAAGTCCAGCAAATTTTGAAATAGCTTCAATAAATGTTGGTAAAGTTGCTAATTTATTGATTTCTGAGCCATTAAAATGCTTTCCATCAATAGATAATCCTTTAATAGTGAGGTTTTCGTTCTTTTTTGCAAATGATTTTAAAATTTTTGCTGCTGCGCCTGGTTCCTCATAAGAAAAAGCAAGCATTGTTGGTCCATTTAAGTACTCATCATCAATGTCTTCATAATCAGTTCCTTTGAGACTAAGTCTAACAAGTGTATTTTTAACTACTCTAAAACTAACATTTGCTTTATAGCCTTCAGATCTTAACTCATTAGCCTCTGATACTTTTAATCCTCTTACATCTGCTATTACAAGTGAAGATGAATCGTTAGCTAATTGGTTAACATCTACTACTATTTCTTTTTTTTCTTCTAAAGTTAATGCCATAATAAAAAATCTTAAAATAAATACGAAGACTTGAAGTTCTAGAAACTATCTATGAAGGAAATTAAGCTTACACACCTTCAGTCTTCGATGTCTCAATATTGAGAAATGTCAATTCTATACCCTGGACCCATTGTTGTCGAGAGATAAATTGCCTTTATATATAATCCTTTTGAAGAAGCAGGTTTTAGTCTTTTGAGTTCAGTTACAAAAGAATCAAGATTATCTTTAATCTTTTCTTTCTCCATAGAAGAATTTGCTATGGTTCCCTGAACTACTCCTGCTTGTTCTGTCTTAAATCTTACTTGACCATGTTTAACATCTTTAATTGCTTGTCCTACGTTGTCTGTAACTGTGCCTGATTTTGGGTTTGGCATTAGACCTTTAGGACCAAGAACTTTTGCAAGCTTACTAACAGTTTTCATCATTGACGGAGTTGTGACAGCAACATCAAAGTCTATATTTCCATCTTTATATTTTTCAACAAGGTCATCAGAACCAATGAAGTCAGCTCCTGCTTCTTTTGCTTCAGCAGCTTTATCATCATCTATAAAAACTGCAACTTTGATTTTCTTACCTAAAGAATGAGGTAAAGTGAGTGATCCTCTTACGTTTTGATCAGATTTTTTTGAATCAATACCTAGCTTAACTGCAACATCTACAGATTCAGTAAATTTTCTTTTTGGCTGTCCAGCTATTAATTCTAATACTTCATCAAAGCTATAGACTTTTTCTGCATCAAATTTAGCTAAATCTTTTTTATATCTTGTTTCTTTCATTCTTCTTTACTTTCTTCTTCTGTTGTTGCTTCTTCTGTTGGTACTTCTTCTGTTGGTACTTCTTCTGTTGGTACTTCAGGTTCTTGTGAAACTTCTTGTTCAATTGTCTCAGCTGGGCCATGTTCTTTAATTTCAATACCCATGCTTCTAGCTGTGCCAGAAATAATCTTAATTGCGGCATCTATATCATTGGAATTTAGATCTTCCATCTTCATTTCAGCTATTTTCTTTACTTCACTAAGAGGAATTCTTGCAACTTTATTTCTATTTGGCTCTCCACTAGCTTTTTGTAATCCTGCCGCTTTAAGCAATAGCACTGCTGCAGGAGGTGATTTTGTGATAAAAGTGAAGGTTCTATCTTCAAAGACTGTAATTTCTACCGGAACTTTTAGACCTTTTTCAACATCTTTTGTTTTTTCATTAAAAGCATTACAGAAGTCCATAATATTCAAACCATGTTGTCCTAATGCAGGTCCAACTGGAGGGCTTGGGTTTGCTCCACCTGCAGGAACCTGAAGTTTGATTATTGTTAAAATTTCTTTTGCCATCTCTAACTCTTTTCTACTTGTGAAAAATTCAATTCTACCGGAGTTGCTTTACCAAAAATACTTACTGATACTTTAATTAGATTTTTTTCATAATCTACTTCTTCAACGATTCCATTAAAGTCATTAAATGGTCCATCGTTAATTCTAACTGTTTCTCCTGACTCAAAAACTGTTTTAAATTTAGGGCTTTCAACAGCTTCATCTACTCTATTAACTATCTTATTAAACTCTTCATCTGTTAGAGGGTGAGGTCTATTCCTCGATCCTCCAATAAAACCCATTACATTTGGAGTTTTTCTTACTAAGTGCCATGTATTATCTTCCATTTCCATTTGAACAAGCATATATCCTGGAAAGAATTTTCGTTCCAAATGTTTTTTTTGGCCTTTTTTGAGTTCGGTTACTTGTTCAGTGGGAATCATTATATCTCCAAACTTATCAGATAACCCCGACATTTCTATTCTTTCTTCAAGAGCAGCTTTCACTTTAGCTTCGCAATTTGAAAAAGCTTGTATTACATACCAGTTCATGAATTAACTCAATATAAATTGTGATAAAAATGATAGCAATGAATCTAACCCCCAAAATACTAAAGCTAGAATGAGAACCATCACTAATACAATAATAGTCATTTGAGTTGTTTCACCCCTGCTTGGCCAAACAACTTTTGCAATTTCAAATCTTGAATCAGATATGAGTTTAAAAGCGTTTTTACCAAAGTTTGTCTGTGATAACACCCCAAGCGATATACCTAGAAGACCTAAAAGTATTAGAACTCTATAAAGCAATCCTAAACCAAATTGCTCATCCAAATAGCTGAATAACACAACTGCCGAAAATCCAGCAGTTAAAGATATTAACCAAAAAACTTTATTTAACGTGTCATTCATGTTCTAAGTGGCAGGCCCGGAGGGAATCGAACCCCCAACCTGCGGTTTTGGAGACCGCCGCTCTGCCAATTGAGCTACAGGCCTGTACGATCTCCTAGTATATAACCTTAGACTTCCTATTAGGAAACTATCTTAAGTACAATACCTGCTCCTACAGTTCTACCACCCTCACGAACTGCAAAGCTTAAACCTTCTTCCATTGCAATTGGTGCAATTAGCTCACAGTTTAATTCATCCACAGTATCACCTGGCATGACCATTTCAACACCATCAGGAAGCTGTACTTCACCAGTAACATCAGTAGTTCTAAAGTAAAACTGAGGTCTATAACCTTTGAAGAAAGGTGTATGTCTTCCACCTTCTTCTTTGCTTAAAACAGTGATCTTCGCTGTAAATTTAGTATGAGGA
>Ga0310343_10000113_pt1 | contig 34034 bp, 23 predicted proteins | sample HC15DNA2025_MG_FD_203519 | JGI IMG/M metagenome (GOLD analysis project Ga0310343, IMG submission 203519) | Marine microbial communities from station ALOHA, North Pacific Subtropical Gyre - HC15-DNA-20-25_MG | ecosystem: Environmental > Aquatic > Marine > Oceanic | place: Pacific Ocean: North...
GATAGCCGACAATGTAGGGGACAATGTGGGCGACGTCGCGGGCATGGGAGCCGATTTGTTCGAATCCTATGTCGGTTCAATTATCGCCGCTATGACCTTGGGCGCGGCCCTCTTCATTGGTCAGGAGAACATATCTAGCGTAGTGTTTCTTCCCCTTGCGGTTTCAGCCTGCGGCATCATATCCTCGGCTGTCGGCAGCTACTTTGTTAAAGCTAAGAGCGATTCTGCCCTACACGGAGCCTTATTTAGAGGTTTGCTCGTAGCCTCCATCATCATGATGGCCGGCACCTACGCTCTCGTTTCCTTTGTATTCAATTTCGAAGGACTGGCTCTCAATGGCGATGTACTTTCAGGCATGAACTTGTTCTGGGCCATCCTTTCGGGATTGGTCGCCGGCGTGGCAATCGGCAAAGCCACGGAGTACTACACAGCCAAGGAAGCCAAACCCGCTCAGTATATAGCCGCTCAATCGAAAACCGGCACGGCAACGAATATAATTCATGGCATCGCTACGGGCATGGAGTCCGTAGCCTTGCCAGTCCTGCTGATCTCTTCGGCAATCTATTTCGCCTACGCTCAGGCGGGTGTCTATGGAGTCGCTATTTCTGCCGTGGGCATGCTTTCCACCCTAGGTATCTCGCTCGGTGTCGATGCTTACGGTCCTGTAGCCGACAATGCTGGTGGAATGGCGGAGATGGCGACGCTGCCAGAAGAAGTACGAAAGCGAACGGACGCTTTGGATGCGGTCGGTAATACAACCGCCGCTGTCGGGAAGGGCTTCGCGATCGGATCGGCAGCCTTGACCGCTCTAGCCTTATTCAATGCTTATTGCGAAAAGGCTATTGAAGGTCCAGGCACTTTGACTCTGAACATCAATAGCACCGACGTCATGATTGGCTTGCTCGTTGGAGGTTTACTCCCGTTCCTGTTTAGCGCCATGACCATGCGAGCAGTCGGGAAAGCCGCCAATCATATGGTGGAAGAAATCCGCCGACAATTTCGGGAGATACCCGGAATTCTAGAGGGGAAAAATCCCCCCGATGCCGCTAGATGTGTCGAAATTTCTACTACCGGATCCTTGAAGCATATGATTGCTCCAGGACTGATGGCGGTGGCCATCCCCGTATTGATAGGCAAAATGTTCGGCGCTCAAATGCTCGGAGGCCTCCTAGCCGGAGCTCTAGTATCTGGAGTGATGCTAGCGATCTTCATGGCTAATTCTGGAGGCGTATGGGATAATGCTAAGAAATACATCGAAGAGGGGCACGAAGGAGGAAAGGGCTCTGACGCACACAAAGCATCAGTTGTCGGCGATACCGTGGGAGATCCGTTCAAGGATACCTCGGGACCGTCAATCAACATTCTCATAAAGCTAATGACTGTCGTTGCCCTAGTTTTTCTCCCCTGGTTTGTCGGATAGGGGAACGGACTGATAGTTGCCTCCCAAAAAGGAGGGAGGACCGGCTCGGTCCTTAATTTACCGTTCCGATCGTGCCGGATCGAGTCGTTGCTCCCTACGGATAGATCGAGAAAACTATATCCGCGATCTAAACACAATCCTACTGCCCAATTTCCGCCGGACACACGACGCGTTGTGATTCCGGTCTCGTGATTGGGTGGTTTTCAATTGCAGGGCGGGATTCGCCTGCTCGCTCCATGAGCTTGAGAATCCGATTTTGAAGGTGGTCGGCAACCTCGCGATGTGAAGCGTAGCCGATCAGGTTCTGCAGTTCGTATGGATCCGAATGTAAATCGTACAAATAGGTTTCCAGGTAGTTGTCGGAGCTGATATCATTCCATCCATCTCCGTCAGGGGCTACGATACCGTATTTCCAGCGACTCGTACGTAAAGCTCGACCTACCTGAGATTCACTAATCTGGATAAAGACCTCTTGCTCCCAATCTTTGGATTCACCCCTAAGAATAGGCATCAGCGAGCGCCCAATCATTTCGTCGGTCGGTTCAATACCGCTAGCATCGAGTAAAGTGGGCACAAGATCCAAAAGACTGGTGACCTCCTTGCGGCGTCCACCTCCATCGAAGCCAGGACCACAAAAAGCGGTAGGTACGCGAACCGATGATTCATGGAGAGAGCGTTTGTATTCAGAATTACGCGTCTTGAAGTGACACCCGTGATCAGCTGTATAAAGAATAATGGTATCCTGGTCTATCTGAAGGCTCTTCAATGCATCGCGTATACGCCCCAATGCTTCATCCAACCGCTTGATCATTCCTAGGTAGCCACCTAAGTGTTGCCCGCTGCTACCCCCTAATTGTTGCAGGTCAGGAGGCATCCACTTCCCCGTATATTGCTCACGATACCCGTCTGGGGGCGGATAGTCATCAATATGGTTTTGGTGATGGGGCTCTAAATACGAAGTGAAAAGAAAGAAGGGCTTATCCTGCTTTTTGGCATCGTCAATGTAGCGGATGGCTGCATCCGTCATTGCGTCCACACGGTAACCCGGTAAATGGATCTTCTCATTGCCGTTGTTCCAAAGATTGCAGTTATAGGCGTCCGAACAAAACTCCAGTAAGTTGGCGGCCAGCCAGTAGTCATACCCTCCTCGCTCTTCGACAGGAACGATATCACGTTTCGAACCGAGATGCCACTTGCCAATGTATCCAGTATTGTAACCTGCCTGTGTGTAGAGCTGGGCAATCGTTGTCAGATCTTTGTCTAGCGGCACCTCATTTCTCCAGCAACCTGTTTGCGTCGCGTACAAGCCTGTTTGCAGGCAAGAACGGGCAGGACCACACACAGGTTGGCAAGTGATAGATGCTTCTATGTGAGTTCCCTCGTCTGCCATGCGGTCGAAGTTCGGCGTTAATCCAAGTGGATTCCCGTGGGCTCCGCAAGTGTCCCAGCGTTGCTGGTCAGTGAAAAAAACGATTACGTTTGGGTGCTTTTTGGAACTCATATGAGAAAAAAGAGCCCGTAAGTTGCCTGTGCCGGATACGGATGGCAATAAAAAGCCAAGAACCCATTCTTCAGACTTGAGGGAGCGAGAATGGCCTTCAATGCTCCCTCCATGACAGGCAAGCTACTAAAAGGAAGGGTTGCGTTAATAACTGGAGGCGGTCGCGGACTGGGAAGAGCCATCGCACTAGCCTACGCCAAAGGCGGAGCCAAAGTAGCCATATCATCCAGAACGCAAAGTGAGATCGAAAACACGCTGGAACTGATAAGAGAAGCGGGAGGTGTTGGATTTGGATTCGCTGCGGATCTGGTAACGGAGCAGGGAGCCAAGGATTTGATCAGTGCCGTCGATTCCGAATTTGGCCAACTTGATCTCGTCTTCCTCAATGCGGGCGGCAATATTGCTAAAAAATCGATTGAAAATGTGGATACGTTTGACTGGTTACAAACCGTAGAAATTAACCTATACACGGCATTTCAAGTTGCCAAAGCCTCCCTGCCATTACTGAAGAAAAGCGCCCATGGACAAATTCTGACGATGGGCTCGGGAATGGGGCGCCGTCCCGATCAAACGAGTTCGGCCTATAGTGCTGCTAAAGCCGGCCTCTGGTCTCTCACGCAGTCGATGGCTATCGAATTCGCTCAGTACGGCATCACGGTCAACGAAATGATCCCAGGACCTGTTAATGCCAACATTCCGGAAGGGGAGAATTTTGAACCCTACATCGTTAAAGAGGGCGCTTGGGAAAACGAATGGTTCAAGGGTGCGAACGATGTCGTTCCTATGGCTGTATTTCTAGCATCTCAACATCAAAACGGGCCATCGGGCCAGAGCTTTGCCCTGAATCGCCGATTATTGTAGGTTCCAGACGAAGCTAAATCTGAGCGGCCACATTTCCCTTTTTTTCCAAAAGTGGTAGAGCAGAGACCCTCCGACTACCTGATTGTCCATTAGGCGACAGGCTCCGAGACGGGAGCTCCCGATTTTTTAGGCAACCGTCGAATACCGCGCCACCACCATGAGACAAAGCTTTTATAGTCTTCGAGAATCAAGTACGAGCACGGCACGAGGAGCAAAGTGATAAAGGTTGCAAAGAGCACGCCAAAAGCCAAAGACGTCGCCATGGGTATGAGGAACTGCGCCTGCAGACTCTTCTCCATCAATATAGGAACGAGACCCACGAATGTCGTCACTGAGGTTAGAATGATTGCCCGAAACCTTTGGCTGCCACCAACATGTACGGCTTCGAAGAGAGACAAGCCTTCATTTCGTAGGCGATTGATGCGTTCGACGAGAACGAGCGAGTCATTAACCACCACTCCAGACATAGCAATGATGCCTAACAAGGAAAGTAGGCTGAGATCCTGAGGTGTCCCGAAATTTTGGAAATTAAACAGATGTCCATAGATTGCTCCTCCAATACCGAAAGGAATTATGGAAATCACGATAAAGGGCTGCGAGTAGCTTTTGAACGGAATTGCCAGAAGTGCATAAATCATAACTATGACTAAAAGCCCTCCAGTGATGAGAGCCGGAATGGACTCTTCCATATCCTTGGCTTCACCACCTTTAATCGGTATAACGCCAGGAAATTTTCCCATTACGCTACCAAGGATAGAACTCGGGTCGCCTGGATACTTTCCATAGAGAGCGGCATTGAGTGAATCCGAGTTTAGAACTGTCTTATCCGCGTCCGCCTGGATATTGATAGTTCTGTTTCTATCAAGCCTGGATATCGATGGGTACCCAACGCCGAATTCCACATCCGCAACCTCGGAAATAGGGATTCGTGCCCCGTTTGGAGCAACGATGTGCATGGTTTCCAAATTGCCCAACGAGTCGCGATCGTCTTCTGGATAGCGCACCATTACCCGAACGTCCTCTTTGTCGCGTTGCACACGTTGAGCTTCGGCTCCATAAAAAGCGGAACGGATTTGCTGCCCAAGGTTGGCCGCGGTGAGACCTAGTGCCCGAGCGTTATCCTTGAGCGTCACTTTCAATTCGCGCTTACCTTCTGAATACGTATCCCGGATATCCAGCAGTCCGGCAAATTGCTTCAACTCTTCTTGAATCTCCAGCGAGGCAGCTTTCAAGTCGGAAAAATTTCGACCAGTCAAACGGATATCCACCGGCAAGCCTGTAGGCCCTGACGCGTTGGACACGAAGTTCAGCTTTCTAGCACCGGGAATCTCCCCCACTTTTTCTCGCCATAAGCTAGCGATCTCATCGGCGTTGGAGTCTCGGACCTCGGCTTTGGATAATTCCAGAATTACAGAGCCGATGTTACCGCCCGAATTAAATGAAGCTGGCCCCGGGCCTCCAGTAAGAACACTGTATCCTAGGAACACGGCTTTGTTTTTTACCGGATTGATTAAACCGGCGTCCATTTGCTCCTCTGAGATTTCATCTATCGCTCTGTCGATTCGATTGATTGCGTTGGAGGTCTCTTGGATAGGCGTCCCTTCAGCCATCTTCAATTCAAGAAAGATGTAGTCCGAGGGGACTGACGGGAAGAATACGAAACGTATAGCCCCGAAGGCGACTAATGAAAAAGATAGAAGAAGAGCGGATACGAACAGCGAGAAAGTCAGCCATCGAAATTTCAGAGCTTTATCGAGAACAGGCATGTAGACATTCTCGATGAATCTCTCCATTCCATCGGAAAACTTGCGCTGCAGACGCGACAAGGGATTCAATCTGCTCCTCCGTTCCTTGTCGCCCACATGGCAAAGAGAAAGATGATAAGGGAGCACCAATTTACTTTGAACTAGTGAAAAGAGTAGTGTCGGAATCACGACTATTGGGACCGTATACATGAACTTACCAATCATTCCCGGCAAGAAGAACACAGGTATAAAGGCTACCGCTGTCGTAATCACGGCAAAGGTTACCGGCATGGCGACTCGGTGCGCTCCAACCACTGCGCTATCCACTCCTGGACCGTTTTTCTGGAACTCGGTAAAGACGCTCTCGCCAACTACGATCGCATCATCTACAACGATCCCCAGCACAAGAATAAAGGCGAAGAGAGACAGAAGGTTAACAGTTATTCCAAGCGCTGGGGAAATAGCGATGGTGGCCAGAAAGCTAACCGGTATTCCGATGGCGACAAAAAAGGCCAGAGTGGGGCGCAAGAAAATCGCCAGTGCTATGAGAACCAGAATAAAGCCGATCAAGCCATTATCAAGGAGCATATCGATGCGCCCTTGAAGGTAGAATGATGAGTCGCTCCAAGCCTCTAAAGCCACCCCTTCGGGGATCCAGGTCTCCATGGCCTCATCAACATATTCGTAGACCATTTCCGAGATATCCAATGGGTTCTCGTTGCCAACCTCCTTCACCAAAACGATGGCGGCTGGCTTTCCGTTGAAGAGCGTGAGTATATCCTGGTCCGCAAAACCATCATTGACAGTGGCTATCGCCCCCAAGGTCAGTTTTCCACCGTCTGGAGTGGTGAGGAGGACGATATCACGGAAATCACCGCCAACATAATCCTGCTCTTTTGTTCGCAAGGAGATTTCGCCTCCTTCAGCCTTAATTAAGCCTCCCGGTAAATCGATCGAACTTCCTCTAACCGCTTGAACGACCTGATCGAAACTCAAATTATAGTTCCGTAGAGCACTTTCGGATACCTCTATTGATATCTCATAATCCCGAACGCCCTGCACATTGGCCTGGCTGATCCCTTCTAGCTCAACTAGATCATCTCTAACACGATTAGCTATCTTCTTGATTCCCCTCTCACTGGCATCCCCAAAAACGGAAATCCGAATTACCTCTTTCTGGATCAATGGCTCATTGACAATAGGGCGCTCCGTATTAGCGGGGAAGGTAGTTATCGCATCGACCCTTGTTTTGATCTCATCCTTGATCTTCCCGATGTCGTACCCCTTCTCAACGGTGACATTCACCGATCCAAACCCTTCCTGAGCCACGGAATTCATTTCTTTGATACCATCGACTGATTGAATGGCCTCTTCTACACGTAAAATAACCGACTCCTCCACCTCCTCTGGCGATGCTCCGAGGTAGGGAACTCGGACGGTTACTAAATCGAGCGAAAACGTCGGGAATAGCTCTCGCTTGACCGTAAAATAAGAGGTCACCCCGCCAATTACAAGGATCAGCATCACGAGGTTGGCGGCTACGCCATTTCGAGTAAACCAGGCTATCATCGCAAACTCCTCCTACCGTTTTCTATTCACTGTGCAATTCACCGTCCATCGATAAACTTGAATCGATTTCTACCTGCATTCCCATAACGACGTATTCCAGTTGCGTAAGACATAGACGATCGCCATCACTTAGACCATCGATAACGATCACCGTATCCGCTCCTTTTTGCAGGACTGATACCTCTTTGATAACGATTCGGCTTTCCTTGTCGATCACGTATACGATATCGCCCTCATGGAGAGCGCGACGAGGGATTCTAAAAGCTCTGTTGATTTGCCTGCCCTCGATGATCGCCTCCACGAACAGTCCTACCTTTAGCGGAGGACGATCATTGTGGACGGACTTTTCATAGGGCCTTTCCACTTGGGCAACCACATAGGACAAACGCGTTCTAGCATCGATTGCCCCTTCAGTCCGATCGAGCACTCCTGTCCATTCGTGTGTTTCGCTTCCGTAGTCCGCAGACAATGTAACCTTAGGTTTACTGTTCACCCTAGCATAGTTGCTATAAGTCTCGGGCAACTCCAAAAAACTCAGCTGATCAAGAGCCAGCGGAAGTCTTATCTCAACCGTATCAGTAGAATAAATACGGGCAAGTTGAGACTGACGGGCGCCGACCACTTGACCTACATCCACATACTTCTCTCTTATTCGCCCGTCGTAGGGCGCACGTACAATCGTGCGAGAGAGATCTCGTTCCGCGATTTGAACCGCGGCTTTCGCCGATTCCATCATTGCCGCCGCCCTTTCTAATTGCGGTTTCCTCAAGGCCAAGTCAGTGGCTTCGCCTCTACCAAACGATTCCCAATCTTCGCGGGCTTGATCAGCAAGAGCCCTCTCTTGCTCATACGCTAATCTGGCCTCCGCGAAACGGCTCTTGGCATTAGCTAGATTCGCCTGATAATCAACTGATTCGATCTCAACTAGAGGATCTCCCTTTTTGAAGTAGCCGCCAGCGAAAAAAGCGTTGGATACGAATTCTATTCGTCCGGAAACCTCAGCTAACAGCAAGGTCTCTGTGCGGGGCTGTACGGTTCCCTGACTCTCGGCTTCTAGGGTTAAAGACTCTGCTCTCACTTCCAGAATCTCGACAACGGGAAGAATAGCCGTTGGTTCCTTCTTCCCTGGAACAGGCCGATTCAGCATTGCAAAAGCGAGTAGGGCGACCACCGCTAGCAATACAAAAAAGGGTGCTACAAACTTGAGAAACCAAGTCAGGATTGAGTCGTTTCGAGCAGGCATTCTGTTAAATTGTATTCGTAAGGTGGATTTAATTCTATTCGAAATCGCCCCCGAGGGCCAGGTGTAGATTGATACGGTTTTGAAGACGCTGGTTTTTCACGTTCACTAGCTGGCTCGCTGATTCATCCGCTCGACGCTGGGCATCAAGCAAGGCAGTGATATCGATAAGGCCTCGTTGATATTGCTCCCAGGCCAGCTCCTCAGCCTTGCGATTCTCTTCGGCCGCTATAGCAGTTTCTTTAGTAAGCTTGGCCAAATTCTCTTCACTGGAGAGAGCGTTCTCGACTTCCTGAAAGGCTGCTTGAGCGACCAATCGAAAATTGGCGAACTGGCCCTCCACAATTGCCTCGGCCTGATCGCGTTCAGCCTTCTGTCGTCCAGCAGCAAATAAAGTCGATCCGAAGTTGCCGGCAATACTCCAGACCGAGAAATCGGAATTCAGCAAATCTCTTAACTCGCTGCTGGTAGTCCCCGCGCTTCCGGTAAGAGCTAGACTGGGCAGCCAATTGCGATTAGCTGCCTCCTGTATAGAGAGCGAGGCCGCCAGCCGGCGCTCCGCTGCATACAAGTCCGGCCGACGAGACACGAGATCGGAAGAAAGCCCTTCTGGGATGGATTCCGACATATCCGGCAAAAGGTACTCGCTGGATTGCTTTCCGCTCGGATAACGGCCTAGTAGTGTCTCAAGGGCCCGTTTGGCATTGCCAAGCTGCGTCTTCCGTTGCTGGGACACAGCTTTACTGGAAGCGGCCTGAGCCCGAGTGAGGCGTAACTCTAGACTGGTAGCTAGGCCGCGATCATAGCGACGTTCTAGCGACATGACCTTGTCCTCTAGCGAATGGGCGGAATCGACTGCCAACTCGTACTGCGATTGCGATTCGAGCAAGTTGAACCAAGCCTTGGCGACCTGACCGGAAATCGATAGCTTAAGGGCCTCAACATCCGCTTCAGCCGCCTCGAATTCCGCCAAACCCGCCGCGTGGGAAGCTCTTAAACGCCCCCATAGATCGACTTCCCACTGGGACGCGAGAGAAAGGCTGTGGGTGTCTGTCTCGATCTTCTGAAAATTGAGAAAGGAGAACCGGCTCTGCTGCTTGGCAGGGTTAAATCCAAGTAATAGATTTGGAGATTTGAGGGATCCCGAAATTCGAGCTGCGGCTTCCGCCGCCGTCGCGCTGGCTTTAGCAGCATCGAGTCCGATATTCGACTCGAATGCTTCCTCTATAAGCCCATTCAAAGTGTCGTCTCCAAATCTAGATGCCCAAATGGTGGCGGGAGAGGGAGCCTCAGGATCGTTTTCCTCGATACTAAAGGGTTCTCCAGTCCTAGGATGAGGAATCGATTGACCTTCTTTGGAAGTGGTCGCGCAGCCGTTTAGCAGGAAGGCTACAGCATAGAGTCCCCACCACTTTCCAACCTCTTTTTTCATGATTCCAATCCTCTCATTTCGACCTCAGTAACTGCCCTTAGACCACCCGATATATAGGCAACCAGCTGTTCGCAAAGACCATCCACGTCATTCAGGTCTATCCTGCCAGCAGAAACCACCTCCAATCGAGCGTGCTGCATCATCGAACCCAATATTGTGCACGACAGCAGGTGCATTCCGTAAGCGAGTTTCTCGAATCCGGGATTGCGAAGCGAGTCCGATATCGCAGCCGTGTATTTGGCAACAATTTCCTTTAATAGCTCGTGATGGAAATCCTTCATGAACGTCTGTCCTTCAGATAATCCCCGACCAATCACTCGCAAAAACCGAAAATCATTACCATCATCAGTCATCAATTCGGTTAAAATAGGTCGCACAAGAAAATCTATTATCCGCTCGAGGGGGAGGGGAAAGTTGTCGTTCTCCTCCAATGCCTTCTCGAGCATGTCTATTCGCTTACGGTTGAGCGGTTCTATGCGATTGCGAATCATCTCCTTATAAAGCGATTCCTTGTTTCCAAAGTGGTAGTTAACAGCTGCCACATTGACGTCCGCGTGCGCTGTAATCTCTCGTACAGAGGCCCCCCCATAGCCATTCTCAGCGAATTCAACCTCAGCCGCTTCGATTATCTTCCGCTTCGTCTCATTCATCCCACTTTATAGAACGAGCGTTTAAAACGTTCGTTTAAATAACTGCAAGTCTTTTAAAAGAGTCACATCGGAAAAATTTTTTCCGAATAGGTATCATTTCTGGTTGTTGCGAAATAGGCACGCTATAGACACTTCCCTTTCCACGATACTGAAATACTGCGGTTTTCTTTATCCGTTTATGGGATTTTCCTTTTGTTTTCGAATTCTTCGAGAAACCGACCGTCTGGACTCGGAACCGGCGGCATCCCCTTCACTATGGAGGAGAAACTGATCCTCCTTAAGTCGGATTCGCTGCAGTCGACATAACACGAATCCTCAAGACAAAAAAGACCAGCTCCAGCGGGCTGAACATGAAAAGCCAATTCCGCGTTGGACATGTTCCAGCTTCATTCCACAAGAATCGGAAGCAACGTATTGAAGAGGTACTTCGCGATTAACCGATGGCCATCCTCGTTCGGGTGAATGCCGTCGCTAAGGTTGTACTCTCGCTCACCGCCAACGCCTTCCAGTAAAAAAGGTATGAGGTCCGCGTTCAGCGTTTCCGCGACTTCTGGATACAATTTTCTGAAGGCTTGCGTATAGCGTTCACCCAAATTTGGCGGTATTTGCATACCTGCTATGACGACTCGTATCTCCGGATACTTCGCTCGCGCCTTCTTGGCAGTTTCGACTAGGTTTGCTCGTGTGTTCTCGAGATCGATCCCGCGAAGACCATCATTGCCGCCCAGGGCGAGCACAAAAACATCGACGGGCTGGCGAAGCGCCCAATTTACGCGCCGAAGACCTCCGGCGGTGGTTTCACCGCTCACTCCAGAGGGAATGACCTTCCATGGAAGCCCATTATCATCTAAGAGAACTTGTAGCGCCATCGGATAAGACGCTTCGTAGTCCACACCATATCCAGCCGTTAGGCTGTCCCCGAAAAACATAATCGTCTTTCCAGAATCCTTCTCGCCTTCGGAAAAAGCGAATGGAGCGATGAGAACAAATAGAATCAAAAGCGGCCTTGGCCTTGGCATACCCTAAAGAACACCGGTTTCCCCCTCTGGTTTCAAGCACTGATGAAAAACGCTGAAACCTTCGCTCTGGAGGAACCTTTTTCTGCTCTGGAATCGTCCAACGGCAATGCGAACTTGCCAGAGGGCCCATTTTAAATGAAACGAGTCTTTGATAGATGATGAACGACGAAACGGTCCTAAGTTTGGACAAGATAAGCAAAACGTTCAGCAGCGGCAGTCGATCTCTGGAGGTTCTTAAGCAGAGCAGCTTCAATGCCCGAGCTGGGGAATCAATAGCCGTGGTGGGTCCTTCCGGAAGTGGCAAAACGACACTGCTAGGAATTTGCGCCGGCCTCGATACGCCAACGTCAGGCGAGATCAAACTCAACGGCGTATCGTTAGGCGAGCTAAGTGAAGATCAACGATCCGGTGTTCGAAACCGCTTTGTCGGTTTTGTTTTTCAGAACTTCCAGCTCCTACCGACTTTGACAGCATTGGAAAACGTCATGGTTCCTCTAGAACTGAGAGGCGAGGGGGATGTCGAATCAGAAGCGAAGGACCTATTGAAAAAAGTGGGCCTAGGCGAACGTGTAGACCACTATCCAGTTCAATTGTCTGGCGGCGAGCAGCAACGGGTTGCCATTGCCCGGGCCTTCATTAACCGACCTAGAATTCTCTTCGCTGATGAGCCAACGGGTAATTTGGATTCGGATACAAGTCACTCAATTGTAGATCTACTTTTCGAACTGAACCGTAAGTCTGGAACAACGCTCATTTTGGTGACCCACGATGGAGATCTTGCTAGCAAGACCGATCGCGTACTGAGGATCGACAACGGTAAAGTAATGGAGGAATCGTGAATCCCGATTCTGAGCAACCTTATGGGCGAAAGCCATCACTTGCTTGGATACTTAAGATGGCCTGGCGCGATACGCGCCGCACAAGAGCCAAACTAGCCTTATTCGGCTTTTCTGTTGTTTTCGGTGTCGCGGCTCTAGTCGCTGTGAATTCGCTGAGGGCCAATCTCGAAAAGGAAGTCGATCGACAATCTCGAGCCTTGTTAGGGGCCGATTTGGAATTCCGCAGTTCAGGCCCTTTTGACGAGGAGACGGAGGCTTTTATCGCTTCCTTAGACGCCCTCGATGAAGCCAATGACCTTCGCCTGTCGACCATGACCTATTTTACCCGTTCCGATCAAACCAGACTCGTTTCTCTCCGGGCCTTGGAAGGCGGCTTTCCCTGGTACGGGGAATTGGAGACACGCCCAGTAGGCTTGAACTTAGATCCGGATCAAGGACGTGTCGCCATCGTAGAGGAATCCTTAAAAATCCAATACGATCTAGAACTGGGAGACCAGTTACGTATTGGTCAGTCTGACTTTCGGGTTATAGGTGAAGTATTGCGTCTGCCCGGCGAGTCCTCCTTTCGAAATTCCTTTTCTCCGCGCATTCTCATTCCTTACGCCTACTTGAAAGAAACGGATCTTCTAGGTTTCGGAAGCCGTACAACCTTTCGCCGCCGGCTAGTGTTCGAAAACGGGGTTGATGCAGAGTTGGAATCCGCCCTAAGAGCGAATGAGCGGCAACTACAACGAAACGGTATTCGATATGATACTGCTGAGGAGGAAAAGGAAGACATAGGAAACATGCTTAACGAGATGACGAGTTATTTGAGCCTCGTTGGTTTCGTCGCCTTATTGTTGGGCGGGGTGGGAATCGCCGGAGCCGTGCAAGTTTACTTAAAGGAGAAATCGCCCTCCATGGCCATCCTCCGTTGTTTGGGTTGCTCGGGCATGACCGCTATGATGGTTTTTTGTGCTCAAATCGTAGTTGTAGGATTTGCTGGCTGTTGCGCCGGGACGATACTGGGTTTAGCAACTCAGGCAATCCTGCCTCAAATCGTCAAAGCCTTCCTTCCTTTCGATCTCCCCTTTGAAATCGTATGGCCAAGCTTGCTCGAAGCTTTCCTATTCGCATGGGCCTTGACGTTCTTGTTTTCTCTCCTACCTCTGCTGCCTACCAGAAATCTCTCGCCGATGAGGGCGATTCGATCGTCGAGTGGTTTGGACAGTAACAGACGAGACTGGCTCTTGTGGCTCGCCGCAACAACTATTGGAGGCCTGACGCTTTGGTTCTCAATATTACAGACCGATGATATCAAGGAAGCTGCTAGTGTGTTCGGAGGGATTCTCATGGCGATTTTCGCCCTAGCAGGGATAGGGCTGGCTTTACGAAAATCCTTGAAGACAGTCACCCCTAAGTCGTTGCCATTCGTCTGGAAGCAGGGAATCAACAATTTGTATCGACCAAACAATCGCACGGTGTCGCTCATCGTCATGATCGGAATGGGCGCTTTCCTTATCTATACGCTCTATCTTTGCGAAACAAGTATTCTGAAGAGAGGGGAAATCAACGATCAGTATGACAAGCCTAACACTGTCTTCTTTGACGTGCAGTCTGACCAGGTCGATACCGTGAAAAGCATAGTCGATCGTCTTGGGGCCGAGCTCAAATTTCACGATCCGATGGTTACAATGCGCTTGACCCATTTGCGATCAAAACCGGTCGGCCAACTGCGACGAAATCGCGAACTGGAGGGCTGGGCCTTATCACGTGAATACCGAAGTACTTATCGCAGTGAACTGCGCACCCACGAACCCATCGTGGAGGGGGAGTTCGTTTCACAGGTCGATTTGGACGGAAGCGATCCCATCCCCATTTCCGTAGAAGAGCGTATCGTTGAAGCTTTAAAATTAGAGTTGGGCGATCTCATCACTTGGGATGTTCAAGGGCTGCCGATCGAAACAGTCGTCACCAGTATCCGGAAAGTGGATTGGCGTCAGATGCAGCCGAATTTTTTCGTCGTATTCCCCAGTGGATTACTAGAAGAAGCTCCAGCGAATCATATTCTAGCCGCTAAAGCACAAGGAATCGAGACCATCATCGCTCTCCAAGGAGAGGTCGTCAAAACCTTCCCCAATGTCTCCGCGATCAATCTTAGCATGGTTCTGGAGTCGCTTAAGGAGATTTTCGATAAAGTAGGCTTTGTAGTCCGATTTATGGCTTCCTTCACTATACTCACTGGCATTGTCGCACTCATAGCCACCGTGTTGACCAGTCGCTATCAACGCATGAAAGAAAACGTCCTGTTGCGCTCGCTCGGTGCCAATACGGCCCAGGTACGTAAAATCATGGCTGTCGAATATTTTCTGGTGGGCGGTTTAGGTAGTGCTGCCGGAGTCCTGCTTTCTCTTGGAGGCGCTTGGGCCTTGACTCACTTCATATTCAAGATCGAACTCTATGTACCCTGGGGCATCACCTTCGCTGCGATCGCCCTAATCGGCTTCCTCACCTTAGTTACCGGTATGCTCAATAGTATGGGAATTGCCAAACGCCCGCCAATCGAGGCTTTGCGTTATGAGTAGGGGGATCGCCTAACAAGGGCAAGGAGGGCTGGATCAGTCCTCCAGTTTTCGAATTTCTTGGCCAATATTGCCTAAGATACTATATGATCTCCCAACAAACGGACAGGAGACTATTTGGGCCGACGCTTATTGTAGGAGCAGGTTTATCCCGTGATATCGGATTAGCCTATGGAGAACTATCGATGGATAAACCCGATCCTACACATTTCCGAAAACGAAACTTCTAACAACCGCGTCTCAAATTGCGCTTTCTGGCAGCGGCCTCCCTTGATTAAATTCGCCTAAAGACAATTTGCAGGGCGAAAGCTATAGCCGGTCCGATCCTGGTCTTGCTCCCAGGGATTTCTTTCCAGTCAATTGGCATCGTCTCTAGCGCGAGTCCTTCCCTCTTGGCGTTGGCGATCAATTCCAGATCAAATCCATAGCCGTTCTGACGGAGCTGATTACGTAACTTGGAGAAAAACTCTGAGGGTACCGCCTTAAGCCCGCATTGTGTATCCTTTATCCGTATATGATAGAATATCTTGAGGAGGGTGTTAAAAGCTTTAGCCACAAATTTTCGAGAAAGCGCTCGTTGAATCTCTCGGCCCGCACCTGGCTCCCGCATTGCTATAAGTAACGAGGACTTGTTCTCCAGCACGTCCAATCGTTCAAGGAATCGCACGGTTTCGCTCGCCGGAGCCGCTCCATCCGCGTCTACGAAGGCTAGAAAATCGAAGCCAGTTGAAGCATCCCATCCGGCCCGAATCGCCCCGCCCTTGCCCAAGTTCCTATCCAGGATTATCGGTTCTCGAACGAAGGGGTAGGTAGGCATCAGCGAAAAAGCGAAATCTACGAGAGCCCTCTGTTCCTCCGTGGTGGATCCATCGTCCACAAGCTGAACCTCAGTCTCCGCCTTGCTCGCTTTCAAGAGCTCGCAAAGATCTGGTAGATAGCGCGGCAAACGCAGGCATTCATTGAAACAGGGTATGACCAGCAGCGTACTCATGTTCCACAAATCTCAGTATTAAAAAACGAGCCATAACCGTGCCCTGTTTCTTCCGAGAATACTGCAAAAGATAGGTCATCTTCTTGCTCGCAAATCGATTCGATTTCCCTATCTCCCAGTACTAGTCCCGCGGTGCTAGCTGCATCGGCCAGGGAGCCGGTTCCGGCCATGGCATAACTGCGCTTCCAAGCAGATTGCCCTCCCTCGGCGGGCTCGATAATATGGCTGCCTTGAAAGAGCTCTCCTGAGCTGGCTATCGCTGAACCCGGAACCAATACAATCGACTTAACGCACGAATTGTATCCAATGTTCAGAGCCCATTCCGCAATATCTTCATTCCTCTCTAAAGCGAGAAGCGTGGAGCCACCTGAGTCCAGTAGTCCTGACTCGATATCCCAATTTTGAAATAGAGTCTTTAGGCAATCCAATGCAAAGCCTTTGCCGATCCCACCGAGATCAAGCAGGGGGCCCATACGCAATTTTTTCACTCGACTCGAATCTGGATCCAAGGAAATAACAGGGTCGCTAGATCCACAATCTACAAACTCGATATCCTTCAAATGTGGCAGGATAGGGCGTTGACGTTTAGCATCAATGGCTAGTTGGCCCAGAAAAGGATCGAATGCTCCACCCAATCTTTGGCTAGCGTCAAACGCCGCAAGCAAACAATCCACCATAGTTTGTGAAACGGTAATTTCTTCGCCTTGATGGGCTCGATTGATACGCGTTGTATCGCTGCTTTCGATATAGAGGCTCAATTGCGATTCCAGATTGGCCAATAGCTCCTCGGCCTCCATGACCGCCGAATCCAGGAGATCGCTCGATTCGGTCGACAAATGGAAACTGAATATCGTGGCCATCGCTTCACAAGAGTATGATCGGTAGCTGGCCATATTCCGATCCATCAATGAGATCGCTGTAGTTTCATCAGGCATCTTGACTAACGAGTTTCCATAAAAGCGTCCCAAAGCTCATTTCTTATCCAGCATTCGAGCAAAACGTTTTCTCGTAGCCCATGGTACTCCGGTATGTGCGTCACTGAAAGGGTTGGTGGTAATTCACCAGCCGGACCCACCACGACATCCAATGGTGGCGTTTGTTTAGGATCCATCCAATAGCCCACGGTGTCATTGTCCCTCAGATACCATGGCAACGGCCAAGCATTGTCATCTCCCCCAATTGCGATTGTTAATTGCCTCTCGGGATCCAAGGCTTCCAAATCGGTGATCCGGTTGACGAGTTTCTGAAATTGGGGGGATGTGTGCTGGTAGATGTAAGGGTTACGGGCATCGGCCGCATAACGATTGGCAAGTTTCGTTAGCTTATACTGTCCAAAAAGACAGTAGAGCGAAACGCCGATAATAATTACGCGGATCCAGCCATTGGAGTAGCGAACGTACAGAAAACGGATAGCCAATCCCGCAGCCAGAGCTAGTGATGTATAACTGGACAATACCAGCCAGGGAGTCTTGTAAGGGATTGTCGAGTACAGTAGAAGTGATAGAAATCCGTATAAAATCCCGATCTGAATCCGGGGGTCCAATGACCGGCGATCCAGCAATGTTACTATCAGACCAGCAAACGAAAGGAGGAGAAAGAGCGCCTCTCCCCAGCGAACACCTTCGGCAGTATGCGGCCACATGATAGACAAGTAGTAGAAGAAAGGTTTTTCGTGCCCCGCCCCCTGCGCGCGCTCGGCATAGTTAATAAAGGCCTTGAAGCTATCGCCGACCTGGCTGAAATCCTTGAAACCGCTTGAGTAGAACAGGACCCAGATCAAAACGAAGGATACAAGGCCCGCTGCGAGATTCGGTAAACGAGCCGCCTTTTGCCAACTTTCTAATCTTCTGCCTGTTGGAAATGCGATAAACACGACAAGAGCAATCGCAGCGATATGGATAATGGCCGTCTCTTTAGTGAGAAAAAACGCACCAGTCAAGAGACCTACGATGGCAGCCCGAACCGGCGATTGCCGATTCCAAAAAGTAAAACATGAATATAGCAGTAAAAACCCGATTAGAACGAACAAGGCTTCCTGAACGAAATAGGCCCCATAAATGACAGGCAACGGCGAAAGGGCCATAAAAGAGCTCCCCAACAGAGTCGTAAAAGAGAATTCCCGCAGCAGAGTGAGCAAGAAAATAATAAGACCGACACTCGCCAGAATCGGCAATAAGCGTAGACTTACTCGGCTTAACTCCGCGCTTTCTATGTCCAATCCCTTGTTCAAGGCCGAAGCGAAATAGTAGAGCAGGGGACCGTGCTTATCTTTCGGGTCATACCGATAGTCGCCTGTCTCCATTAATTCACGGAGTTGATAGGCTTGCACTGCTTCATCCGAATGAAGGATCCGCGACTGAGCGTTCTCGATGCGCAGAAAGAGGCCGCAGACAATCACGGCAATGCAGCCAATGCCATATAAAGGTAGAATGCTTGTTTTTGGTAGTTCGATAGCAGACTGCTTTTTTAGTTATTGAGATCCCAACGTTCGAGAGAATAAGGCTGTAGGGCAAGCCCCGAGGGAATTAAAGGGGGCAAGGATTGATTAAGTAGCGCTGCCCTATGGAAGATAGCCTGGATACATAAGAGTTTTTAACGAAGATCGCCTTCGCTAATCAGTACAAAAAAACGCGTCCAGGGCACTTCCCGGACGCGTTTTTAAAAATAGGTTCCTTGGACTCGATTAGTTGGCAACGCCGAACACTTCGACTTCCACGAAGTGGTTCATTTCGTTGCTGGTATTGCCTGCTCCGTAAATCCGTACATAGCGGCCCTTCGATTCCTTGGCATCGACGAGCTTGCCTTCGTTGGTCTCCAAGTAGGCTTTATCGTCACCTTTACCGAATCCAGAGGAATTATCGTGGTCGCTATTGAAAACGGTCTTAACGCCACTTTCGAAAGACTCGTCATCGGAAATTTGCACAATCACATCGTGATAGGCGCGCTTTTGTGTGTGGAAGTGCCAAATACCAACTCCGTAAATTGTCGCGGAATTTTCCAAATCGATCTGAATCCACTGCGTTCCTGGAGCCAACTCAACGAAGTAGCCTTCTTCCGATTCCTTGTCACCATCAGTAACATAGTCGAGCCCGCCAATAATCGGGAAATCATCGCTGGATGAGACTTCTTTACCGCCCGCCAGATTGGAGACTCCTTCTGGCGCCATAATTACTGGAGGAGGCGTTCCAGGAGTTTCCAGGTGAGGCAGGTTCACCTGAACCGGCGTTCCGATCAGGAAGGGCGGTGGAAATTCGAGAGCCAGCGGCTTTTTCCCACCGTGGTGCGCAGCGAAAGCCGAAATGGATACCGCCCCGATGGCGATAAGCGAAATTAGTTTGGATTTCATAATATTGGTGTTTTTAATTTTATCAGAAAGTCTGGATAGTGTCACACTTTGAAGTCGTCTTCGGTAAATTCGATTGCCTTGCGAGCGGCAACGGCCTCGTTCACTCGGAAGATAGCCATTTCGCTTTTAAAGGTGTGTTCGCCATCCGAGTTTAACTTGGCTTTGCCATTAATGGCCGCAAAGAAGTTCTCCAAGTGGGGCGTATGCGGCTTCTTGTCCAACACGATCGGAATGTCGTAGGCGTCAGGCGGAGCGGACTCGCGCACGTCAACCTTGGTCTGGACTTTGGCTGCTGCAGCTTCTTCCTTTCGGATGAATCCCTTGTCGGCCCATTCGTCCCAGTCAGGAGCGCCGGCTTCGCGATACATCTTTGTGAAGGCAGGATTTTCCGACATGCGCATAGCACCTTCGTCACCCATGAAATATTCATAGTATCCGCCGCCGGCACCGGTTGTCGCCAAGGTTTGGTAAAACGCGCGAGCAGGGCCATCTGGCGTGTCATACTCATAGAGAACCATAACGTTGTCATACCATTCGCGGCCTTGGAAATAGTCATTGCCTCCACTGGCCATGACGCTCTTAGGCAGAGAATTAAAAAACCAGTTGAAGATATCGATTTGGTGAGATCCCAAGTCAGAAATTGGGCCACCGCTTAGGTCGCGAAACCAACGCCAATTCAGGAACTGCTCCATGTTTTCGAATCCATTTTCCTCGAGGAGGACTTGGTCAACGGCAATCCTCGGATTCACTTCTCGAAACGGCTTAGCTGAACGATTCCATTGTCCGTTCGCTGTCGTAAAGCGGCCGAGCAGTTTTGCCCGCATAGTGAGATTGTGATAGGCGTGCAGATAGCGTGGGTTGCTCCGCCTTTGATGGCCGATTTGCAGCAGGTGCCCAGTTTTCTTAGCGGTTCTCACCATCGAGCGAGCCTCCTCTGGTGTCTTAGCCATCATCTTCTCACAATAGACATGCAACCCTGCTTCCAAGCAGGCGTTCGTGTGACGAGCATGCCAGAAATCAGGAGTAGCGATAATTACCGCATCCAAATCCAATTCGTCCTTTGCCGCGATTAACTCACGGTAATCAAAGTACCACTTCAGTCCTGGATTGTGGGTCCGCAAGGCGCTTCGACACTTGCCGATACTGTTTTTCCAAATGTCGGCCACTGCCACGATGTGGAAGGGCGGATTCGGTATTTCCAGCATGGAGGTCGTTAGAACCTCGCCCTGCTTACCATAGCCAAGAATGGCCAAATTGATTTTACCATTGGGTGAAGACTGGGCCTTCATGATCGAAGGGGCCAATAGGATACCTCCGCTAGCGAGGGCACCCGTCTTCAGAAATTGGCGGCGGCCAACTGAATTATTGGATATCACGGAATCGTTCATAGTAGCTAGATTGTAAGTTGTCAGTTTCCGACCACTGAGAATCGGTTATGTTTCACTAAGAGAAGAGCTCCAACGGTCAAAGCGACATGCATGCCAAGCCACGCGATACCAGCATCCTGCTTGAGCAATATGAGGCCAACCGACAAGCTCGCCCAGATAAGACCCGAGACGAATAGGGCGATGCGCGAGTAGATTCCGGCGAGAATCATGATGCCTACCGCTACCAGAGTATATCCCAGCAATCCGGAATAAATTGAGAGTGCGAATCCAGGCATCAAGGGCTCATCAGCAAGGGATTCGTAAAGGGGCTCAGGAACTCCCTGATAATGGGAAAAACCATATTCCTTTACTTTCACTTCCGTGACCAGACCTGGGATTGCGACACCACCATCCTCGGCCCCCATGGGGACTTCTTTGCTGACCGTTGCGGAGAATTTTTCTATTCCGGTGACCAACGCTCTTAGCCCAAGCCAAACGCGGAGAATGAGGTAGGCGAAAAATGAGGCGGAATCAGATCCGCAGCATTCGCCCGAATTTGAAAGTTCACTAGAGGAGTTCGTATCTGTCATTTTCAGTTACCCGATAAATCTTGGGGCGTGGCTTGTCGAGTAAAGAAGTCAGCCCAGCCAACTCCACGGCGCAGAACCGTTACCATTTCTTTGCCTCTGTCAATTTTGGACGTCCAATTAGTCCAAGATATTCACGTTATTCGATGATTTAACTCCGAAAACAAAGCAACGGAGGCCGTTCAAAGAGGAACCAATACAGTCTAATCGGTGATTATTCTTACAGATTCCGTTTTTCTCCCTTTTCAAGGTCCCTGATTACCTATTAGCAAGGAGCCCTATGATTTCCCTCCGCTACGGAACTAATCCACACCAGACAAACGCATCGCTCGAGCTACCAAGCCCGTCTCCACTCAGGATCCTTAATGGAGCTCCCGGCTACATAAATATGCTCGATGCCTTAACGTCCTGGCAACTAGTCCGGGAATTAAAGGAAGCCACAGGCAAAGCTTCAGCCGCTTCCTACAAGCATGTTAGCCCAGCGGGAGTCGCCATCGGCAAACCGATCGACGAAGCCTTCAAGGAATCCCAATTTCTTAAAACCACGGATTTTTCCGAGGTGGCCAGCGCCTATGTAAGGGCTAGGGGTGGGGATCGACTCTGTTCATTCGGGGATGCTTTAGCAGTCAGCGATACCGTCGACGTCAGTTTGGCCCAGTTTCTCAAGACTGAAGTATCCGATCTCATCATCGCACCGGGTTACGAACCGGATGCCTTGGAAATTCTCAAGGGCAAGAAGAAGGGCGGATTCGTCATCCTGGAAATGGACTACGACTTCATGCCTGAAGGTGATGAATCCAGAGAGATCTTTGGAATCGGCCTAAACCAAACCCGCAATAGTAGGCTCATCACCAAGGTGGATCTGGAGAATGTCGTTTCAGATAATAAGGACATAAGCGATTCGACACTCGAATCATTGCTGGTGGCCGCCATATCCCTCAAGTACACCCAATCGAACTCCATCAGCATCGCCTACGAAGGTCAAATCGTTGGAGTCGGGGCCGGTCAACAATCGCGCATCCACTGCACGAGATTGGCCTGCGACAAAGCGGACAAATGGTTTTTGCAAAGGCACCCAAAAGTGCGAGGCCTCGATTTCAAAGACGACATAAAGAAAGTCGATAAAACCAACCTAATTGACCAATACTTGCTATGGGACTCGCTGAGTGCTAAAGAAGAGACCGCCATGCTCCAGAATTTCAATGTGCAGCCAGAGCCAATAACTCGAGCTGAAAGACTGGATTGGAATCGGCAGTATCAGGATATTTGCCTAGGCAGTGACGCCTTTATCCCGTTTCGGGACAACATTGATCGCGCCAACCGCTCAAGCATCAAACACGTCGTCGAAACCGGTGGATCCCTACGAACTGAGCACATTGTCAAAGCCTGCAACGAATACGGCATGACCCTCACGCACACTGGGATCCGCAGCTTTCTCCATTGATGTAAGATTGAGAGATTATTCGCTATGGATGAGGCGTGAATCTGAAAATCGCTACGGCAGAAAGGAAACAGTGCGCTTAATCCATTCAACAATAGGTTAGCCCCAATTTCAAATTTAACGGACATATCCCAATATCAGAATCTGAATTAGACATAATGACTATTGTGCGAATTAGGGGAAAGACTCGTTTACGGTCGCAACTTTTACCAAAGCCGCTCCTATTTCAAAAACCGTCATCTTACGGGCTTGTACCAACACTCGGAGGATGCAAATATCATGTATAGTGGATACGCCAGCATACATCGTCGGACGAGTCACTGTTGAAGACTGGGACGCCTACGGAGAATATATTAAACGAACCCCAAAGATCATCGATCAGTTTGGTGGAAGATTTATAGCTCGAGGTGTGGTAAGCGAAGCGCTTGAAGGCAAATCGGAAACCCGACGTATGGTCATCATAGAATTCCCATCGCTTGAAAAAGCGAAAGCGTTCTATCGTTCTGATGCCTATCAAAATGCAAGGCAGATCCGAGCCAATGCCGCCGAAGCTCAGTTCGTCGCCATCGAGGGTTTTCCCCTTTCAGCATGGGAGAATGCTGTTGAGCATAGTCTCTAGGACCATACAACTATAGGAGAACGATTCGCAATAAACGTGTCGGAGGAAACAGATGATCCGTTCGCGGAAGAAAGCTGATAAACATTGCATCAAACTGATGAATCCAACTCGCGACGTCCTTATATACGGTTTTAAACCCTACCTACGGTACTCTGTAAATATCACTGAATCCATTATAGGAGAGATCAATTCTAGAAAGATTGGCCGCGGTTTCGTTTTCGATGTCGAGTTTAACAGGAGAATGTTCACTGATGCTCTTCGGCGACACAGCCCGAGAATCATTTTGGGACTGGGTCAACATCCGAGAGCTCGTAAGATCCGTATCGAACGACGGGCTCGCAATTGGCAAGAGACGCCAGATCACTCTGGCTCCAAAATCGTCAAATCGGACCCAGAATTTCAATACGTATCGCTTAAGTTGCCAAGTAACGAGAAAACCACAATCACCTACGATGCCGGCAGCTATGTATGCAATTTTTCCATGTACGTGGCAAATGAGGAAGCCCGGAAAATGGAGGCCAAATACGCATTTCTTCATGTGCCTCGCAATGCAAAGAGCAACGAAGTCGTTTCATTGATAGGCAGTATGCTTTCCAAACTTTGACATCCTCCAAAATAAAGTTCTTTCCAAGCTATGAAGCGTGCAAGAAGCTCATCAATATTTGCCTATATCCTGCTTTCATCGGCCGCCCTGCTCGAGGCCCGCGACCTGGAGATTTTCGCTCGCAGATGAGCGAATCATCCGGCTCCGGAAAATACCTTTGCAGCAGCGCAAATCTGTGTCGATCTCGGCATTGACTACGTCGAAATGGATAAGAAGACGAGCAAGGATGGCGTTCCTTACGTCATTCACGATTCCAAACTGGATCGGAGGAGCGAGCCGTTCCTTCCTATCAAAGACGGCGACTAGCGATTCGCATTCGCCAATTCGGCTTCGCGGATCCGCTTGAAATTCGCCGAGATCTCGATCGCTTTAAGACGGTCCTCTTCACTGTAGTCCCAAAATTCCTGAACAACAGCTTCGCACTTAGGATAATGTGAACCGTCGTCGCCAACGTCCATTCTGAGCTGAGCAAATTGGGCCTTCAACTCTTCCCTAATCTCGTTGTATTTGGGGACATAATACACATTGCGGAGTTCCTGAGGGTCTTCGACTAAATCATACAGCTCCCAGGCCGGTGGCGTTTGATAACCGCCCTCGTAGTTCGCTCCATAGAAATAAATTAGCTTGTGAGTCTTGGTTCGAATCGACATCTCCCCTGGATTATCATGGTGGGCCATGTGCATCCAATACCGGTAGTAGACGGCCTGTTTCCAGTCATTGGGCTCTTGACCTGTTTCGCATATCATACGAAAGGATCGTCCTTGAAAGTCACTGGGAATATCGATTCCTGCGTAGTCCAACATCAAAGCAGGATAGTCTACATTCTCGATCAGTGCATGGGATCGGATCCCTGGTGGAATCTTCTCGGGATAACGAACGATGAACGGCATCCGAGCAGACTCATCGTAGGCCCAGCGCTTGTCTTGATAATCTTTCTCTCCAAGCCAAAAGCCTTGGTCTCCAGTATATATAATGACCGTATTGTCGTGCAGGCCTTCCTCTTTCAAGTAGTCGAATAGCCGTTTCAAGTTGTCATCTACTCCTCTAACGCAGCGAAGATATTTTTTAAGGTATCCTTGATAAGCCAGACGCGTTGTTTCCTCTTCGCTCAGTACCGCTGGATCATAATTAGGCGGGAATTCCTCCGGAAAACGGTCGAATAAGTTGGTGGCGTATGAGCGCCTCGGGTTCCGACTGCCTATCGAAGTTCCTATGTGTGGAACAAGTTCGTTGTCGTATCCTTTTGTCGCAAGCGACCCAAATGTATTCGGAGGATCGTATAGTGTATCCGGTTCTGGAATTTCGAGGTCCGCAAGGTATGATTGATAGCGAGGGGCATTTTCGAAGTAGTCGTGAGGAGCCTTGTATTGGTGGCAAACGAAAAAGGGTTTGTCGGGATCGCGTTCTTTCTTGAACCAATCTAAAGTCGAATCAGTAATGGCGTCCGAGGAATGTTGACCCGTATGAGTGACGGTATTCTTGGGCCAGGGCTGATCGCCTTGTATCCGGAATTCCGTGTCGAAATACTTGCCTTGGCCTGGCAGCACTTTGTAGTAATCGAAATTCGGTTCCTGCTTGAGATGCCACTTGCCTATCATGGCAGTCTGATAACCCGCTTCTCTCATGAGAATGGGTAGAGCTTGATTCTCTGGGGTAATGTTCCCGCCTAGATCGAAGACCCCGTTGGTGTGAGCATATTGGCCGGTTATAATCGAAGCTCGGGAAGGCGTGCAAATCGAGTTCGTACAGAATGCGTTGTCGAAAACGATGCCTTCGCGAGCAAGAGAATCGATCGTAGGCGTTGGATCCAAATCCTTGAGTAATGTCGCGTAAACCCCTACTGCCTGAGCCGTATGGTCGTCTGACATGATAAAAAGGATGTTCGGTCTGTCTTGGGCGCGGAGGGTGAGCGAAGACGCAAGCGAGATAGTGAGTGCGATAACTAGGAGTGGATGCTTCATCTACAATAGGATTGAATTTGGCTAATGTTCGGAGGATAGACCCACTTGCCTCGGCTTAAACCATAGCGAAGACCGGTACTACCTACCCCATAGGAATTAAAGATCGAAGTCGGATACCTTCAGTTTCTTCTTTTGCCAGTAACCTTCTTCGCGTTGGAAGCCATACATAGTCGGTTCGAACTCTCCGACCAGATTCACGTTGGCTCCATTTTTCGGAACCGATAATCCAGCAGCCCAGATTATCCCATTAACGATCATTCGGCGCGTGCCTGCAGCTGCCAGGTCATTTGAAGAGCCTATTGTCGACGTAAAGACCCTGCCCTTCTTGCCCCCGGGAATCTGATAACTCTTGGTCCAAGCTATGGGCATCATAGGATCGTTCTTATGAAATCCCTCTTCCCTGCCATATTTCGGAACGCGGTCATAGGGACCAGGACCGACTGGAGGATGCAGCTTGCCCATACCCGCAACTACCTGGCCAAGAACCACCGGTTCACTATCCCCAGGCAGCGGCAGCGGAACACCGTAGACATCCGTCGGTCCCCAGATTTCGCCCTCTCCAATTCCGTTGTGAATTTCGTGGATGCCAGTGAGGATACCGCGAGTGCTCTCGTACATGTGCCACCCGTGATGAGACACCCAGGTGGTTCCAAGGATCAATTCGCCAAAGCCGTTTTTCCATGCCTTTTTGTCGCCATCGTAGTCAAAACTCCAATGCGCGTACTTGGAATTCTTATCGGCAATATTGAAAGCATGAGTGGCGGTGCGAAGCCCGACGACCGGCTTACCTGCTCTCAGGTAATTCTCGATCTTTTTCATCTGAGTATTTGGCAAATCACGGAAGCGTGTGGCTATCACCATCAAATCCGCGTCCTCCAATGAATCTAGTCCCGGGATATTATTGCCATGATTCGGATCGATGATTCCCGGGGTTCCCGGATGTTGAGCATACAAAACGGTAGCTTTGAATCCATGGCGCTGGGAGAGAATTTTCCCCAACTGCGAAAGCGCCTCTTCAGAACGGTACTCTTCGTCGCCGCTGATCAAGACAACTTTCTTGCCCTTTCCGACACCTTCAGCGCCCGGATAATCCTGCCACTGCTTCACTCCTGTAGCGTCCGCCTGGGATTCCGGGAAAGGATGTTCTTTCAAGATTTCGTCCACCATATAAAAGTTAGCCCTATTTTTGGTTTCCTCACGAACTCGGGCAACCATGGATGGCTTAATCGGGCGAGTTAGGGCTTTCTTGTCCCCAAAGTTCAAGCGAACGAAGGTGAGCACGCCAGCGATCTCATCATCTGTAAGCATACCCGCGAATCCCGTCATGGGTGGAACGCCAGTCGATGGATCGAACTTCTTGCCGTTGACTTTGATGGGGCCCCAAAGCCCTTTGAGCACGATCTTGATCAAGCGCTCATCGTCACCCATAACCCACTCGTTGTTGCTCAGCGGCGGATAGATGTTCGGTATCGTTCCCTTGCCATCTTCGCCGTGACAGGTAGCGCAGTGGGCGTCGCGGTGGTAAACCTCTTCACCGAGCTTGTACAGATCCAGATTCTCTTTGGAGAGATTCATCTGTGGCAATCTGACTTCTTTAACGCTCTTGTCGTACAGCTCGAGCAATCCAGCTAGATAGGATCTGGCAGCGGGATTGTGGTTTAGGGCGATCTTGCCTGCGTCGCTCAAAGCCCGGATATCGTCATCCAAGGTAATAAGCACGCTTTCATAGGCCCTGCCCATCCATTTGGTGACAGGATGCTTCATCCCTTCCAAGGCAATCTCTGCACCCTTGTCGTTGTCTAGCCATGACGCGGCGACAATAGCTTCCAATCTTACCCGCGGATGTTCGTCTCCGGCGGCTTTCAAAAATAGTTCTTGGCTATTGGGTACCTGATAATGCGTGTAACGCAATACCCGCACCGCTCCCGCTCGAACCGCATGCTCATCCGAGTTCAGGCAGAGTTCCAGGAGATCCTGGTCTACCTGATTCTGCCCCCAGGTTGCCCAGAGACCTTCGAGAATGTGCCGGCCATACTTCGGATCGTTCTTGCCCAATCCGCCTACCCATTTCTTGACAGCCGGTATGACTTCGGCAGAAGGATGACTACGAAGCTCGCGACGTGTGCGATAGCGAGTCCGGTATTCATGCTCGGTTAAGTTGACGAGAAGCTGATCAATGGATGCTTCAGCGACCTTCGGCGCGTCCACCAGTGGACGCGAAGGATAGGTAACGCGATAGATGCGACCGTGATCATTGTCTCGATTCGGATCACGAGCGCTATGCTGCATGTGACCAATAAGTGGATTGTGCCAATCGATGATGTACAGCGATCCATCCGGAGCGAACTCCATCTCCACCGGTCGGAAATTGGAATCGGTCGAGTATAGCAAGTCTTGCTTTAATTCTCCGGTAAAGCCCGCCCCATCTTCAACGATCGAATGATGCTTTGTACCCAGAAAGCCAATGGTGTTGTTGATGATAAAATCGCCTTGGGCATCATCTGGGAAATGACGTGAATAGATGAATTCAGTTCCCGAGGTAGGACGTACCCTATGAGTGGTAAACTGGGCCAACTTGGGGATCTCCATGCCGTGCGGAATTTTCGCCGACAGCGGAAGAGACCACCAGTTGGCGCCCCCTGACGCATCCGACAAAAAGGTCTGGCCGTATTCGTCGAAGGCGATTGCCCATGGATTGGATACATCCGTTTGCATGAAACGTTCCAGTCGCCAATTCTTAGGATCGAAACGCCAAGCCCCGCCATCGGTGCATCGTTCAGGGCCATAGGGTGTCTCTACTTGGGAGTGCAAAAAGCGACCTTCGTTCATATAGATAGCGCCTGAAGCATCCGCGCAGAAAGCCGATATCGAGTGGTGAGTGTCATGGGGATCAAAGCCATGCAGCAACAGTTCCTGACGATCGGCCCGATCGTCTCCATCATCATCCACGAGGAGAACCAAATTAGGCTGTTGGGCCAAGTAAACGCCTTCCGGAGCTAATTCGAAGCCAATGGGCATGTGCAGGCCATCGGCGAATACCTTTTGTCTATCCGCGCGACCATCGTTGTCGGTGTCCTCAAAAATTAGCAGTTTATCATTGGGTCGCTCGTCCCCAGGCTGATAATGCGGATATGAAGGAATGACTGCCACCCAAAGTCGGCCCTCGTTATCGAATGCCGCCTGTACGGGATTTCTAAGATCGGGAAACTCCGATTCCGATGCAAACAAATCGATCTTGTACCCTTCCGCCATAACAAACTCGTCAAGGGCTTTGTCCACTTCTAGGAACTCGATCGGACGGGTGTAGTTCGTTTCTATCGTTGATAAGGACCGCGTCTCGCTATCATCCACCGCTTTGTCAGGAGATCCGCCTTGAGCCACTTCGTAGATTTTACCGTCGCGAAGTTCTGTCATCTGGCGAATCTTCTCGATTTCCTCTGGGTAGTTGACATTTCCATACGGTTTGTAGCGACGACCATACACGTGAACGCCATTGAGAATCCTGTAATCGTTTAACCAAAACCAATTCTTATCTTCTACGACTCCATATAGAGCTTCTCGAGAAACCATCTCCTGGCCCTTCACTTCTCCATATAGCCCTTCAATCAGGATCTTAGAAAGATTCTCGTATCCCTCATCAGTCAGCGCGAAACCGTTAATCGTCTGCGGATTCCCTTCACGCTCATACAGCCTTTTAGTCGGGTTGAACAAATCCACAAACCCCACTCTGCGAGCTTTGGCCACGCGTCGAACGGCATCGGTATACGCCTCTAGACGAGCATTCTCTTTCTTGCCATCTGGCAGGTCCATCTTCGCCGAAAGATCTTCGAAAGCAATTGGCGAAAAAAGCACGAGGTTCGGAGCAGATTGCCCATTATACTTCTGCTTAAGTGTGTGGACGACCCAGGCATCTAGTTCGTTGTAGAAGTTATCTACTCGCTCGATTCCTTTGAAAGACTCATTGTATCCAAAAAAAGCTAGAATGCTGTCCGTTTTGAGCTCCGTAAGCCATTCATCTGGCGACGGATAATGGCCGATCCCAAGGTGTGTCTCGTACTCAGGATGGAAATCTTCTGCTCCAGGAAATGCCCATTGCGATTCTCTGGAGGGATGGGGTCGAAAACCTGGCGTATATCCTGGCCGAGCGAGATTACGAATCACGAGATTCTTGTTCGGAAACTGGCGATGCAGGTCGGTTTCGAAATGGGGGAAATAGAGCATGCGCTCCCCAAGACCGTTGCCGATGATAACGATCCGCTCTTCTTGTTTAGCCTCTAATGGAAGCGAGGTCTCTGAGCTGGCTTGGGCGGCAACTAGGATGCCTGCAGCTATAGATGGGAGTAGTCTGATGAACATTTTAATTAGTAGATTGCAAGTGCAGTAATTTAAAATTCAGGGCTGTTTCGAAACTCGTTCAGTCGAATCTAATAAATGAACTACTGTCGCGATGCGATTTCTAGACGAATGGATTAATGCTTTACAAAAATAGCTAACCGCAATCAATCTCTGACTCCATTTACCAAGGAATAATCAACTGCTTGGCCCTGGCTCGGATAGGAATCGATTACAGCCTGGAGTGCCTTTCGAGCCCGTTTTGCGGCTGGGCTCAAACGCTCAGGATCCAATGGGCTCTTCTCCAAGACATCCGACTGGGTATCGAAAAAGTCGCCATTATCATAGAGTTTAAAACGCTCATCGCGGGCATAACGGACTTCCCAATGACGATATTTGTTATCGAAACTCTCGGCGTAGGGCCGCGGAAAGTAGTATCCATAAATCCATTCTCGCTTAGTCCCCTGTTGACCCACGCATTGAGGCCAAAAGCTGATTCCGTCGCTTTCCGTTACTGTTTTTGGGGGCAGATTCACCGCTTCCGCAATAGTAGGGAGGAAATCGGAGAATGCGATAAGATCGCTGTTCACTTGCTTGGGAGGAATCACCCCAGGCCAGCTGATGATCAGCGGAACATGAGTCCCATGGTCTTTAGTGTACCCTTTCCCTCCCACGATATCTTTTCCTTGGAAATCCGAGGTTAAATCCGCATTAGTCCCATTGTCGCTGGTGAATATAATCAACGTGTTATCCCGGACTCCACTCTCTTCTAGGGCATCAACTAGGCGACCAACCAGGGAATCCAGGTAGTTGACCATATCGATAAAGTTCGCCTTATCGTCTTCGCTATACTGGTCCAGACTGTTAGGCGCTGGCGGAAACGGATTGTGCGGGAGGATCATCGGATAATATGCCAGAAAAGGCGTGTTCGACTTTGCCTGCTCCTTGATGAATAGCTCCAAAAAACTCGCACATACATCGGGCCCATAAGCGTTTTCGGGCAAGTCAAGTATCTTGCCATTTTGATCCAACGAAGGATTCCAGTATCGATTGCGACTGGTCTGTGGCATATTCCAAAGGCAATAAGTATCGAATCCCGCTTCTATCGGAGTGATTCCTTTGTCTTCCAAAATTAGCTGCCACTTTCCGGCAACAGCGGTTGAATACCCCTGATCCTTGAGATGATTGGCGAATGTCGGTTGGCCTTTCGGGTAGACGCCAAAATTGTAGTAGTTGAATACGTTCGACTTGCCTGACATCAAATTGACTCGGCTCGGCGTGCAAAGCGGCGTGGAGTGGCAATTTTCGAAACGTATACCTTCTTCAGCCAAAGCGTCTAGCCGAGGCGTCGAATACTCGCGACTTCCGTAGCTGCTAAAACACTCGTAGCCGACGTCGTCAGCCATTATCAGTACGATATTGGGTTGATCGCTGGCGAAAAGCGTGGTGATCGCAAAACTCGTAACCAGAGATCCCCTTAACAAGACCCTAGGCATTCTTAACAGCAGGGAGGATCGCGTGCCAGACGAAGCCTCGGCGAAGACTGGGCTCGATCCTCCAATTCTTCTCGACCGAGAACCTGGCTGGGCTTCCCTGCCAAAAAATAGAAGTAGGCTTCTAGATATTAGAACCAACCGGAACAAAAGTGGCATCAGATGAAATTTTTTCATAACAATCAAAGTAGTAAAACAGGCTTCGGGCTGGTATCAACCCAGTCTTAAGAGCCGCGCAAGCGCAATTCTTCTCACCCTTTCCTCGCCTTTGGTCTTAATCCTGCATCCGTTAAACGCGCATCCAGCTTCTTTCGCCAAGTCCGAAGCTCCGCTTTCTTTTCGGGATTGATAGCAAGATTCGTGATCTGACCAGGATCCGACACCATGTCATAGAGCTCCTCAGTATCGTCGTTATAGCGAATGTAGGCCCAACGCTCGGTGCGGAGAGCGTAACCGCTACCGTCGATGGAAAGCGCCGCTTCTCTCACCCGTTGATTTGGATCAATCAAGATGGGCACTAGGCTTTCGCCTTGAACTGAATCGGGAATCGATAAACCCGTAAGTTCAGCAACCGTAGGAAAGATATCCACCAGTTCCACCATGGCGGCAGACCGACCCCCTCGAAATCCCGGCGCGGAAATTATGAGAGGCACTCTAAGAGCCTCCTCGTGTAGATTGCCCTTCTGCCAAAAATGGTGCTCGCCTAAATGATACCCGTGATCGCTGGTAAACACGATTACCGTCTCGTCTCTCAGTCCCTGGGCTTCCAACTCATTGACTATGCGGCCTAATTGTTCGTCCATGTAAGTAACGGTCGCGTAATAGCCAGCCCACATGCGCTTCTGATTATCTGGATACTTTCCAATCGGGTCCTTTGTCGAAACGACATTGGGAAATCCCATGGGTGGAATATCGTCGTGATCGTCCTCAGGCACGTACGGCAGCTCGATGTCTTCTATCGGATACTTGTCGAAATAGTGCTGCGGCGCCACCATGGGATAGTGCGGCCGAACAAATCCTGCCGCCAGGTAGAAAGGCTCATTTTTGCGTTGGCGAATGAGATCTATCGTCTGGCTGGCGGTCTTATAGTCAGGCTGATCCGAACCATCACCCTCGTAACTTACGGTAACGAACCACCGGTGCGGCATAGCCGTCGAATAGCGGCCTCCCAAATCTGAAGTGAAAATATTGAGATTCAAGCAGGCATAATCGCCGACGGTGTGAGCCTCCAGGCCAGGCGAATTATAGCTCTCGAGCCAGGTCGATTCGATATCTAGACCATCCGTGCCAGCTATGATGTCTCCCGGCACTTTCATGTGGTAGATCTTGCCGACTCGGGCACTGAAGTAGCCATTATCAATAAAGTGCTTGCCCATATTGATCTCGGTCTCGCCTTTATAGCGGCTGTGCATGAAAGATTGGCGAGATGGAGCGCATGAAGTGCCTTGGCAGTAGGTTCGATCAAAAACCATTCCTTCCTGTGCCAGCCTGTCGATATTCGGCGTCTCGCAAATAGGGTCTCCGTAGACACCTAGCACACTCGCCTTCAGATCATCGGATATCAAGAAAAGCACGTTCTTGATCTTGGATTCCGCGAAGACGGAGCCAGCTGCCAGCCAAATGGTAGTTAGAGCGAATATTCTCATTGCATTACCTTATTACATTGATGCCTCAAGGACCGTATTCGGGCTCCAGCATTTGTCCAGTTTGCGGCATGGCATCGATCGCTTTCTGTAACATCGCCCGGGTTTCTTCCGCATAGCTTGTACCATCGCCTGGGAGGATCGGGTCGACTTCAAATCGATCGGCAACCGCGTAGAAAAATCCGTTTTGGTATAACTTGAAGTGTTGATTCTGTGCCCATATAATTTCCCGATTCCGAACGCCCAACCCATGTTTTTCTGCCGCAGGTTTGAATTTGGGATAGTAATATTGTGTGATTACTTTTTTCGGATTCCCCTCTTTGCCAAGGCATTGCGGCCAAAAGCTCCGTCCATCCAACTCGACCGTGGGCAGTTTGGTTCCCGTCAATTCAGCCAAGGTAGGAAGCACGTCCGAGAAGTCTATGAGATCATTGTTCACAATTCCCGATGGAACGACGGTTGGACAATTGACGATCAATGGAACATGATAGCCCCCTTCGGTGGCATAAGCCTTTTCTCCTTTATAATAGGCTCCATTAAATGGATACGTGAGCGTTCGATTGGTTCCGTTGTCTGCCGTGTAGATGAAAATGGTCTTCTCCCTCAAGCCTAGGCGATCCACCGCGTCAACCAGCTTCCCAACCATCTTATCCGCGTAGGCCACCATATCACGGTAGTTTTTCAAGTCCTTGCCAAATTCACCTTCCTCTTTAGTCGCCGGCTCGCTATCCGGCGTTTCAGGAAACGGATTGTGGACGAGAATCATCGGGTAGTAGACAAAAAATGGTCGATCGTGATTCTCCTCCATAAAAT
>Ga0310343_10000114_pt1 | contig 33922 bp, 24 predicted proteins | sample HC15DNA2025_MG_FD_203519 | JGI IMG/M metagenome (GOLD analysis project Ga0310343, IMG submission 203519) | Marine microbial communities from station ALOHA, North Pacific Subtropical Gyre - HC15-DNA-20-25_MG | ecosystem: Environmental > Aquatic > Marine > Oceanic | place: Pacific Ocean: North...
TTAAGAATGAAAAACAAATTACTACATCCCACATTTTATTTTTTACATAAAATGGTAATGCAAGTAATTCAAAGATTACATTAAGCATAGCACCAAAAAGAGTGCTTATATGTAATGTAACAAAGTACCCTAGTATTATACCATATGTGCCTATCATTCGGGCAACAATTATTAATCTATCTGTTTTCATGATCTGATAATTGAGGTAGCTGCCTGTCCTTTGTTGAATACAGTATCTACAACTGCTTCGACCTTTCTTGCAGTTGAAATACCAACCTTAGAGTAAACTGGAACACATACAAGTCCATAAACTTTGTCCTCTGCACCCTTACGAATTACTCTACCAATAGTCTGACTAATACCAATATAATCCATAGATCTCATAAACAATACTGCCTCAAGACCTTTTACATTGATACCCTCTGAGAGGATGCTGTGATGGAGTACAACAAACTTTGTACCATCTACACCCCACTCGTTAAGTGTACTGAAGAACTCTTCTCTACTAACCTTCTTACCATTAACAAAAGCACCTGTCTTAGAAGTAATAAACATCCAGTTGTATCCACGCACTTGTAGATCCATAACAAAAGGAGTTTGAGATATCAAGTTAGTAATCTGCTTTGTAGACTTAGCACATATCAACACCTTGTTCTTCTGAATGTTATCAAGAGCATTAATCATTTGATCGCAATCAGCATCTACAACCAACTCATCCTTCTCTAGTATTCTTGTCTTGTATACTGCAACCTTTGGTGGTAAAATATGTCCTTCCTCCACTAACTTAGGTGCAGGTACTTGGCAAATAACATTACCAAAGATAGCAGGATTGTTCATACCTACCTTAAGAGGTGTAAGAGAATGCTTTGGTGTAGCAGTAAAGAAGTATGCTCTTGCTGAATATGTTGAGAAGTACTCAACTGCTTCAACAAAGTTCTTCTGAACTCCATTATGTGCTTCATCAAAGTAGATTGTATCTACATTAATACCACTCTCTACAATCTTATGTAATGAATGATATGTAGTAAACATAAGAGTATTCTTTCCCTTATTTGCATAGTGAAATAATTTAACATCGTTTACTTGAGTACTGCAGAAATATAAACTCTTACCAGTTAGATCGCCACTGTGAACATGCATTACATTATCAGGATGAATATCAATCATTTCACGGAACTCTGAGCATAACTGCTTTGCAAGTAATATACGAGGTGCAACTACTACAATAGTCTTAGGAGCACTTTTGAACTGATATATCGTATCCTCTATCATGCACATTGTTTTACCACCACCAGTAGGAACGATAACCTGTCCCTTGGTGTTAGATTGCATAGCAACTAAAGAATCAATTTGATGTGGACGTAATTGCATTAACTTTGTTTCGTTACACTTATTATAGCAAACGCAACATCATTTTGCAAACTAATGTGCCAGTATTTTAACTGTCTTTATCCATCTTATCAGAAAGTCTTTTAAGTGCTTCTTCCCACCCATCCTTATCTTGAGACCATTTATCTAATGGACAAGACTCTAACACAATTTTAGCCTTAGCAGGTATAAAACATCCACATTCTGCACATATATCTTTCTTCTTTATCCACATCTCACATGATTTACAAATCTCATGTCTGATCTTATAAGTTTCATCAGATACTACTAAAGAACTAGCTCCGTTCTTATTGATATAGTTTATAATATCCCACGAAAAATTAGCAAAATTCTTTGTTTTTTCAATAAATGATGGTTCAGTTGGTTCCATAATATTATGTATTATTAAGGTGTAGCAGGATAATCTCCCTTAATTGTTGTAGCACTAATAGATCCAATTACACTATAACTTGTTCCTGCAATTGCTCTTCCTGCAGCACCACCGTCTCCAGTATTATTAGTATCTGCACCTTTCAATGCCCACTCTCCACCTGCTCCACCAGTTTCGCCTGGTTGTCCTTGACTAGAGTTACAACCATTATCAGGAGCAGGTTGTGCACCAATGTCTCCTTGTAATGAACCAGATTCATTTCCATGTCCTCTTCCATTACCACCATCGCCACCTTCTCCACCAAGTCCACCAGCTACCTCATATTCATTAAGGCAATCATCGTAACGTAGATAAGCAGTTGTTTCAAACCAACAACTTCCCCACCAGTTACAACGTCTTACTCTAGCACATGCATTTCCTGTATAACATCCACTTGTTGATGTCCATCCATCTGGGCAATCAGGACAGGCACCACAATTTTGAACAGTTTCAGTATCTTGACATAATCCACTAGCACCTTGATCTCCTGTCTTTCCTTTTTCTCCTCCACCTCCTCCACCATAAATTCTTGCAGAGGAGTTTACATTTACAACTAAATTTTCTCCACCAGTAGAAATAATAGAGAGTGCAGTTCCACCAGTTTGTCCAGTAATTGAAACATTACCAGGTTTTCCACCACCCAATCCAGGTGCACCCTTAATTGTACCACTAACATCAAACAAAACATTATATGCAGGAGACTCTTCAAATGCAGCTGCAGGAGTAAGTGCATTATCAGATCCTATGTTACCTTCTATAAACATAGTTTTGTTTATAGTTTTCCCTAAATTAGAATTCCAAGTTAAGGCATCAATATCAAAATAGATATCAGATCCTGTTTGTGTAATATAATAAAATTTTATACTATTTCTAAATTGAGACAAAGCAACATCACTAACAGAACCTATTGCAGAATTTTCTGTAGCATCTGGAACTATTGGATCAGCACTTGTAGGAGTTGTATCTCTCTTCAACTCTGACATACTAATTGGAGCAACATCAGTAGCAAATGTTTCAGATCCACTAGAGGTAGTTTTACGAGACTGTGCTCTAAAAGTTCTCCTCAACTCACTAAAAGTTATGGGTCCTGAAGTAAAAAATGGTCCTGCTTTTGATATTGATACAGACATTATATACGATCTTTTTTACTATTTATATTTATTTTTTAATTATAACTGAACCATTTAAAACAGATCTATGGGGAACGTATCTTTTTTTATTTTTAATTTTTTCTAATATTTCATGTAATGATTTTGAATCTTCAACTAAAGCTTTTGCTTTGGGTAAATTTTTTAAAAATTCATTTACTGCATCTACATTTACCATACCCAAACCTTCGCTAACCTGCATATAACTATCAATATGAAATTGAGAATCCTCATCTGTAATTCCAGAAGGTATAAATTCAAGAGAACATTTCTCCTCATATGCTTTCATCCAATCTGTTTTATTATTGGTCATGTATTGCCAGAATGGAGAATCTGTTCTGTTAGTATTATAATGTAAGCATATAAAATTAAATATATCTACGTAACTTTCCTCATTAAAATTATTATAGTTTCTCCTATCAAACTCTAAAAATTTAAGAGTGGTATTATTTTTTACAAAAAATTGTATTTGGTTGTAAAGTATCTGAAGTCCTGTTGATTCTAATGGTTCAATAAATCCACTTGCAAGACCAACTGATAAACAATTTCCTATCCAGTTCTTTTTATAATAGCCTGGTTTGTAATGAATTATTCTTGGATCTTCATTTAACTCTACACCATGATTCTTTTTCAACCATTCATTATAATTTTTCTTTGCCTCTTCATCAGTAGTAAATTTAGATGAATACACATATCCAGTTCCATATCTTTTCTTCAATGGAATTTGCCATGTCCAACCATCTTTTGTTGCTTCTGCTTGTGTATATGATGGTATTTCTACAAGATTATGAGGTATCTGTTGTGGAATTGCTCTATCTAATGGAAGATAATTTGTAATATCAACCCAATCTGGATTGAGATGTTTGAATAATACATTACTAAATCCAGAAGCATCAACATAAAAATCAGCAGTTACTTCTCCTTTATTTTTAAATACAATACTTTGTATATTCTTTCCGTCAGAATTTACTTTTTCTACTACATCATCAATATGATCTATTTCATCTTCAATGTCATCTAAAATATATTTTGTAATTAGTTGCGTATCAATATGGACTGCATGATTATAATAAAAATCATGGCTAGGAACTGTTGTAGTTGCTTTGTTATATAAAGTTCCCCCATTGAATGTTCCATTTGGAATTGAGTATAAAGACTCTGGATATTCTCCTTTTGAATTATCAACATTACATTCATTGAATCCATGAAAATATTTTCCATTCTCTGTCCAATTTTTAAATAATATTCCTAACTTAACTGTACTTCCAGTATCTTTAATAAAATCTGCAGGATGAACGTAAAGATATCGTCTAAGGAAATCTACAAATGCTTGTGTTGTACTCTCTCCAACACCTATAGTTTTTCTTTTACTATCGTAATATACTTCTACTTTAACTCTACCTGCGTAAAATCTTTTAAATATAGCTGCAGTCATCAGTCCAGATGTACCAGACCCAATAATAATAATTTTTTTCATAAACTAAATTAAGATAAGGTCAAACTTGTGCTTCCAATTCCTGCTACTGTAAATGTTAAAGTAGATCCAACTACACTTATTTGAACGGGAGTTCCAGTTCCACTTGTGAATCCATTTGCTGCTGTTACAATTCCTGTTTGATTAGCAAATCCTACCCACTCATCATCGCAATATGCTTGATGTTCTCCTGCATCTGTATTATAAATTATAGATCCAGTTTGAGTTATAACACCAACTCTTTGAGCAGTTGTTGAATGAGGAGTTCTCATTGCTCTAGAAGAACTAAGACCTGGACCAGGACCACTTCCTGCTTTAGAGAAGTCAACTGCAGAAAGAGGAACGTGCGTACCTACACCTAATAAACTATTCTCATCGCATAATAAACCAGAATTATAAACTCTAACCTGTGTGCTAAAGAATCCTGCAGCTTGATAACATGCAAGACTTTCGCCAGTATTATTTTCATATAAGTATGCTACCGAAGTTGTTCCTACACCAACCGCACCAAAGTTTGCTTGTCCACCAACTACTAAAGCACCACTAGCAGAATTACTTACATAATCATTGGTTGTATTAATTCCAAGTCTTCCGAGTATTCCTGTCTTACCCTCTGCATCAAGGTCAATCTGTGGATCAGCAGTTCCAATACCAATACTGGTTCCTGCACCAATACTAGAGTTTACATATACTTTTCCGAAAGTATTAACTCCTGCGTTGTTGATCTTAGAAGGAATAACATTTGGTAAATTGAATGTTCCCGCATCAATTGATCCACCTATCTTAAAGTTTCCACCAATAAATGCGTTACCTGTAATAGTTGATGTACCAACCACATGTAACTTATGTTGTGGAATCGCAACACCTATACCTAAATCTCCCTTATAGGTTAAGGTCATTAAGTCTCCATTTGATTGTCCATCAACAAAATTAAAGTTACCTGTTGATAATCCTGCAGGACCTCCATGAAGAACTAAGTTAAAGTTTCCTGTATCATTGTTAACTATATCAAGTGTTTTATCAGCAACACCAAACTTGATTGCTGCAGAACTAGCACCAACACCTACTGATTGTCCAACAGAAATTACAGCATTGTCTTTATCAGAAACTACTTCTATCTTTGCAACACCAGTTGGTTTACGAATCTGAAGATCAGAAGTAGGAAGAACAGTTCCTATACCAATAAATTTTCCGTTATTTGCAAGAATAGTTCCACCAGTACCAACATGAAGTATATCAGTTACTGTGCTAACTCCTATCGTTGAGAAACCTGATTTTATTTCAGATGCATTTAAGATAATTACATTACCAGATCCAAGATTAAATCCCTCTGTTCCTGTTCCAATTCTTGCATCTGCTTCTTTATTAACTAATTCAAACCAGTTTCCTGCGTGTGCATATAATGCTTTTCCACTTGCATGAACATGAGCAAATGCACCATGATATGTTGATGGAGATGGTAGTTCATCATAAGTTTGATACAAGAATGGAATTACATTACTTGTTGCAGCACCAACAATTCTACCGTTAGCATCAATACTTCCATCAACTTTTAGTGCATCAACCCCAGATTGAAGTTGACTTACTGTTAATAAAGGTAGTGCTGTGCTATCAATAATTGATGTAACACCTGTTATTCTTGCTTCAGGACCTTCAAATGAAAGTTGTCTTGTTGTTATTATACCTGTTGCCTTAATATCTCCTGTTGAATTTATTCCAACACCTGGTGAATACTCATCATCTGCTGTACCACCAATTTGAAGAGCATTATATGGGAGTTCAGTTGCTATTCCAACATATCCTGCAGAGTATATACTTGAAAAACCTAAGCCAGGATTTACATCAATCCATTGGGATGTTGGTAAATTTAATAAGTTAACACCATCTCCATAGTAAGTAACAACTCCTGATGTAGAAGTTGCAGTGATAATACCTGATGGAAGTATAGATGTTATACCAACCTCAACTTGTCCTATAGTTGCCACTCCCGAAACTATAGCACCTTCCTCAATAAACGTATTTTTTATTGTTGCTACTCCGACAACCTTCGCAGTTCCCCTGACATCTAAAAACTCTGTTGGAACCGATGTACCGATTCCAACCAGACCATTGGGATTTACGATAAAATTGTCGTCATCAACTTGGACACCATTACGAAAATTAAACGACTTCTTATAATTAGGCATCTACTTACACTTTTTAGTTATTTAGTCTTTGTTCTAATGAATCAACTTTTGCGTTGAGTTCTTTAATTGCTTCCACAAGTAGGGGAACAACTCTATCATAATCAACAGCAAGATATCCATTCTTGCGTGTTGTAACTGCTTCTGGTAAAACTTCTTCAAGTTCCTGTGCAATCACACCAACATCTTTACCTGTCTTTCCAGACTTATCATTCCAATCATATGTGTTACCACTGATTGATATAACTTTAGCAAGAGGATCATCAATAGGAGTAATGTTATCTTTCAATCTACGGTCAGAAGTATAGAATGCAGTGATGTCTCCTTCTACATTCAAGTCTGATGTGATTGTTGTAACTGTACTGATTGAAACACTACTTCCAATAGCAGCACTTATAACAAGATCTCCACCTCTGGTATCAATGGTTGTAGTGCCACCAACACCAAGTCTAATTCCATCAATATATGCAGTTTCAAATGCTTGATCTTCCTTACCAATGTATGCTCCTTTATCAACATCAGGAATAATTCCTGTATCAACAATAATTTCATCACCAAATGTTGCCTTGCCAGAGACACCCATACCACCCGCAACGACAAGAGCACCAGTAGTTCTACTTGTTGATGGAGTTGTATCATCTAATTTTAGAACTCCAGTGATTGTTCCTGTGTTTCTAAGTCTAACTTCTTTGTTGAATGTTACAGGACCATCAAACTGAGATAATACTGTTCCAGACTTACCACCCTCAACTCTTAATCTTTCTTTGATTAATACTTCATCAAATACAACACTCAATCTACCAACTTCCTGTCCTGTTACAGTAGGAGATGGAATATCAAATGTTCTCTCTTGTCCAGTTGCAGAACTGGATTTTTTATTACCTATGAAGAAGTCTCCTTCGCTGTTCATACCAGTGTAAACAACAACACCTGCAGCTTTCTTCTGAGATTGTGCTAAGAAGGACTCTATATCTGTTAGAGTTCTTACTTGTACTTGAGGTAAACCTGTGGAATAGTTACCTGGACCAAAACCAAGATACTCAAATGTATGGGCAGAAGCACGAATGATAGATGGTCTTCTAAGTTCAATTGCTCTTGGTTTTATTTTCTTACCAATTGATCCTGTGGCATGAGATTCTTTTGGAGTTCCAAACACACCACGGATAACATTTAATTCATTATTATTAGTTCCACTAAATGAGGAGTTAGCAATCCTCATTATTTCATTGTCAATCTGAAGGTATGATCCAACAGGGAATTGATTTAGAGTTGCAATACCACAAAGAGGTGAATCAGTAACAGCAATAGTATTTCCATCTGAAATTGGTACATGGAGGAATAACTTATCATTGTCATATGTTGGTATACCTCTAGTTCCTAAGTTCTCTGTTACATTATCAGAAGCAGCATTATTTGAATCAAAACCATGAGGTACTAAGTATGAAGCAGATGATAAGGTATCAGATGTTTTAACTGTGAATGTAGTAACACCAACTTTCTCATTTACAACGAAGACTCCTAACTTATTATTACTTGTATCTTTAAATTCAACTTTAGATCCTGCAGTTAAACCATGTGCAAAGGAACTAGTAAAGGTTGTAATACCTAACACTGGTCCTGCAACTGAAGTTACATGAACAGATGGTCCTAAATTTAATAGATACTGTCCTGAATGAATCTCTGTATCTCCTGCAGTTATAGCGATTGAAACTTGATTCTTAGAAGGTATTGAAGCAATCTTATAATATCCCTCTCCAGTAGTTCCTATTCCTGTTATCTGAATCGCATCTCCTATATTTGTAGAAATACCAGAAGAAGATATCGTAACTCCTGCACCTGTACCAGAACCTAAAACTGAAGTATCGAAGTCCAACTGTTCAGCATCAGTATATCCAGATCCTCTAGATATGAAACTTACATCTGTTATTGTTCCACCAGTTCCAACTGTAACTTTTGCGGTTGCACCATCCCAAGTTGTAGTTCCGTTATTAAATAGTTTTACATTATAATGTACTCCTTCATTGTAACCACTACCACCTGAAAATGTGCTATAAGTTGTTACACCTGAGAATCCATGCTCTCTGTCAAGAGTAATTGTTGCAATTCCTGCATTTACACTTGTAAAGACTGTTGTAATACCAGTTATTGCTTTACCAATACCAAAATCTTCTACAAATGAATCTAAAGTTTCTCTTGTAATACTTTTTGTAAGATCATTGGATACAACATCTCCAATTGGAGCTCTTTTTGCAAAGGACTTCATTGGACCAGGATTATCATCTACATTATCCTTATCTAATTCTGGATAAAGATTAGTAACATTCTGACTATACTTAAATTCAGTAAATTCTTCAGATAATGCATTGTTTGAATTTAAAACATAACCATGATACACACCATCTTGTACATCTTTAATATAGTCTGCAATTACTTCAGAACGATATACATAATAATTTCTCTTTGTATCATTCTTTTCAAATCTTGGTAAATTTAAATTTCTTGTTGAGGTATCGCTTGTAAATACACCTGGCGTATGAACAATATTATCAACATCAGTGCTTGAATATGTAAATGTATGGTCATTTACAATACCAGTTACCGAAAATCTTCCGTTGTATCCTAAGTTAGATGCACCACCAGTATTAGTTGTACTTCTTACATTTACAATATTAACTAAATTACCTGTGTTTAATTGATGTGGTATTTCTGAAGTTACAGTTACGACACCTGCACTTCCTGCTATACATGTACTAATGAATCTTACGTTTCTATCAAAGTCATGGTCTGTAGCACCAATACTTACTCTTGATGGATCAGCATCATTTCTAAATCCAGTAGAGCTAGATTCCTGAATGATGAAAGTTTCAGCAGGTTGTTTAGCATTCTCAGCATCTTTTGGAACAACAATTCTAACTTTATATAATTTTTCATCTAAACTTCTTGAATCATCAGTTCTTACAATGAAAGTGTTATCAGTTTTTTGTGTAAGTGCAGCAACTCCATTTGTATTTAATGCACTGTAAATATTATTTGGATGTGTAGTATGTAAATACCAATTACCAACATTAGAGTCAAACTGAACTGGATGTCCAACATCTCCTGCACTCTTATCAGAAACTCTACTGGTTATTGTTAAATTAGTTCCACCATATACTGAAACTGATGCATCGCTATCTGCAGCTGCTTTTGAAGATGCTAATTTAATTGTAGTAGAACTTTCTCTAATTGCATAATAAAGTCTATTAGGAACTAAATTTTCTGGAAGATCTCCATCGCTACTCTTAATAATAACACTTTCTCCAGTTAATATATTATGAGTTCCAATGGTAAATATGTTATTAACAGGTCCAGATATTACGGGAAATTCTTTAAATGCTACATTAATTCCAAGAGAAGTTGTTCCTCCACTAACAACATTATCTACCATACAAATACTAGAAGTAAATGTACCGATACCTGTACCTAAATCAACCGAAAGTGTATCTTCTCTTTTTGCACCAACTCTATAACCTTGTGTTAATACTGGTGGAGCATCATCAAAGTTATTAAATCCATAAAGATATAATTGACTTGAAATACCAACTGATGTGGTCAAACCAACATCTAAAGATTGCCAATCAACATTTGTTTCAGATTCACTTATTGCTCTTGGAGTTATAATAGATGTTATATAAGATTTGTTATCTTTATCAAACGCAGCTTTTCTAAATCCATCTGAAGCGAGAGAGAATTGTCCAAAGTTTGAGTTAGAGTTAGTAATAGAAGCATCTCCACCACTTAGGGTCTCAAAATGCTTATTAAATCCAATAGCGAATACAGATACGATCTGCATAACAGCATCATTAGATATCTTTATATGTGTAGTATCAAATCCTTGTCTGTAAACTGCTTCAGAATCTAAATGATATACTTTTGCTTTATCTAATGAAGAAGAACCAGAGGATAATTCTGCTCCTGTTTTCTTACTTATAGATCTTCCTTCATAAGCTCTTGTAGCAGGATTATATTTTACAAATGCACGATCATCTTTCTGTAATGATATACCAGTAAACTGGGCAACAACCATTGAACGGAAACCAGATGCTTTTGATCCATCTGCATGCATACCCTGCATACCAAATACAGATCTCAATGATATATTAAAGATATAAGGAGAAGCACCAGAAACAGTGTCAGTTTCAATTGTTACTACTGCACCACTAACATCAGGTAAAGTTAATAAGTTGGGTTGAACATACGGTAAAAGATATGTAAAAGTTTTACTATTAACTATACTTTGTACTTTTGTTGATATATTGTAATCGTTTACGTTATCTGGAACTCCAACTCCATCAATTTTGATTGGAGTGCCTTCATTAAATCCATGATCCAATACAGTAGTAACTGTTATTACTGGTCCTGCTGTTCCACCACTACCAGATTCAATTCTGGCAATTGATAATGGATCTGCAGCAAATGCACCTACAATTTCCCATTCTGGTCTTTGTTTTGCGAATGCATCTGGATCATCAGGATATTTTTCTGGTATATTTCTTATAGAACTGAATGCGTTTGATAGTTTACTGTAGAACATATCAAGGTCAGTTAGATCATAACCAGATACCTTGTTAACACCATCAGCATATTCAAAACAAGTTAATTTATGGTGAGAAAAACTTGGTTTTGATCTGTTAGTTGTCGAAAAGTCAATTGGGTCTGTATAAACAGTTCCTAATTCATTTCCATCAAATATTGAGAATTGCCAGAAATAAGATGTACCAGTAATTCTGAATATAGAACTTCCTGCAACATCTGTATCTGTTGGGTTTGGAATATATTTTGGTCTTATTTTTGTCTTTCTTAAATCTAATCCAACAAGTGATGTACCACGAGGAACAATTACACCACCATAAACACTATTAAACTTATATAATTGGTTATCTACTTGATTCAAATCAAAATTTGAATCTAAATTTAAAGCAATTTCTTCAGAAGGTGGGGAGTTTGTTCCGTCTGGAGAAGTAACTCTTACACCTAAACTTGCATCATTAAAGATAGCAAAACCAGGTCTATTATCTACAACGTGCTCGCCTGGAAAAAGCAAGATTGTAGTTTGTTCTATTTTGTCGTTGTTATTTCCCTTAAGATATGAAAATCTGGCAGACTCTATTAATGCCCTTTGAATCGTTTTAAAAGGTTTAGCAAGAGAATTTCCTTGGTTTTCAATACTGTCGGTGGCTTCAAGATCATTCGGATTGACATAAAGAGTCCTTCCGTCCGTGTTCTTGATAAAATTATCTAATTTATTAAGTGGCATTGTCGTACACGACCATGAGATTTCTATGTTTTATTTATGGTAGTAGAAGTTACCCTACTTTCATGATGTAGTACCAAACCACTATTAAAGGTCTGAGTGAGTTTGCATTTCAAACCACTCTTCTTCGGTTTCGGCATATTTTCCCAATACAGATGCTTTTCCATTGGCATCTAAGATACCAATGAGTTCTCCATCTTTTGCTCTGCTAATCATTTCATACTTTTTAGTTTGAAATTCTTCAGATGTAATAATTTCCATTTTACTGATTACTTAACGATAAGTTTGCATATCTAATTCGATCTGGAGGCAGATACTCATTACATACTTTCAATACACCCATGAATTCATCGGTGGTGTCACATTGTATTAATTTTTCATCGGTTTCACTGCCAAGTAATTTAAAAGACTTAGCACATATATCAATGATCACATGATCAATAAATTCGTCATTCATCCATGTTTTCCAAAGTACTAACATTATATAGTACTGAGGACTCTATGTCAATAGTAGTTACAACCCTAAAAGAGTTCTTAATTCTGAGGTTGTAAGACCAACATTAGCAAGTTTTTCTGCTGCAGTTAGAGTTGATGCAGTTGAAACAAGACTCCATGCATTAGTAACTCCTATTCCTGCATCAGCACCACCAGATGCTGTATCCCAAGATAAAGCAGTTTTAGCTAACATTATGGGTGGAGAAAATGTGGTTACTCCTGCAGGAACTGGTCCCCATGGACTTGTAACAACTACAGCTGATCCTATTGTTGCATCATCGACAGAGTAATAAGTTCCACTAAGATCATTAATTTGACTCCAAGTTTGAGCACCTTCATCAAAGACTCTAACTTTTCCAAGTTCTTTTTCAGGTGGTTTTACTGGAGTAGTAAATGCAGGTGCGTTGTAATATGATGGATTAGTTGGTGAAGAAGGTTTCTCCAACATACCAAGATACTCTTTATGAGTCTCACCGTAACTATACAGTGGGCAAGTGTTTTCAGAGTCTACAGTAATAGTGCGTTCTACACCATCATAAGTCTTACAAGTTACGGTTGCCATGTCCTTTTATAACAATTATCTAGAAGTTTGATTACACCTATTTATGTTTTTATTATAGGCAAGAAATTAATATTTCGTGGTCTGGTCTCACTACCATTATTTCCACCATTTGTAGCATTTGGCGAACCACCTTCAACATTTCTGATGAAACTGGAATCATCGGCAGCTGGTCTATCATTGACACCACCACTCCAGTCTCCATTTCCACGAGCATGAATTGGTATATCATGAGTATGAGATTGGAATTGATGTCCTTGAGTTGTCGCAAACCCTCTGCCACTGTCTATACCTCTAGCATCATCATATCCTCTAATAAATTCTCCACGAAGATCAGGAACATTAAAATTCTGTCCACTTCCTCCATACTGATAACCAATAGCATTGTATAAATCTTGATATTGCCCAAGTCCTGCATTATTACCTACATTACCATATGATGCACCATCACAATATAAGAATCCAGAGGGAGGTGTTGGATAACTTCCACTTCCCTTGTCACCTGCATACCATACAATACTTCCTGTAACTACACCACCTACTGCACCAGTACCCTGAATACCCTGAATACCCTGAATACCCTGAATACCCTGTCCACCAACAACACCACTAATACCTTGATTACCCTGAAGACCCTGAATACCTTGAGATCCTGTAATACCCTGAATACCTTGATTACCTGCACCAGTGTCTCCTTGAACACCTTGACGACCTTGTATTCCTTGAAGACCCTGAATACCCTGAACACCTTGATTTCCATCAGGTCCTTGTATACCTAAGAGACCTTGTATACCTTGAATACCCTGAGATCCTACACCATTATCCCCTTGAATACCTTGTTTACCCTGAATACCCTGAATACCCTGACGACCTTGTGCACCATCATTACCATTGTTTCCTTGTATTCCTTGTATTCCTTGAATACCCTGCTGTCCCTGAATACCCTGTAAACCTTGGAAACCTTGAATACCCTGTAAACCTTGCGGACCTTGAATACCTTGGCGACCTTGAGGACCAAAATCTCCTTGAACACCCTGAACACCTTGAGCACCAGCTCCTTGAATACCTTGAATACCTTGAATACCCTGTTGTCCCTGAGTACCAGTATTACCTTGAATACCCTGAAGACCTTGATTACCCTGAATACCCTGAACACCTTGAATACCTTGATAACCTTGTCTACCCTGTATTCCTTGTGTACCTTGTCTTCCTTGAATACCTTGGATACCCTGAATACCTTGAGATGCCTGATTACCTTGTGCACCTGAGATACCTTGGATACCTTGGTTTCCTGTAGTTCCTTGAGTTCCTTGTCTACCCTGCCTACCTTGATTTCCTTGTCTACCTTGTGTTCCCTGAACACCTTGAATACCCTGAATACCTTGACGACCCTGAACACCCTGAACACCTGCAGCACCTATACCCTGCAGTCCTTGTATTCCTTGTGCACCTCTTATACCTTGTTGACCAGTTGTTCCCTGTGCAGCTTGTGTACCTTGAGTTCCTTGTAAACCTTGACTCCCCTGAATACCCTGAAGACCTTGGAAAGTAGCATCTTCAATAGATATTTTTCTAACATTATCATTACCCGCATCATATATTAATAGTAAATCATTTTGACCATTTGCACTTGTAGTTAATACTTGTTCTGTTATTGCTTTCTTACTTACCTTACCATCAAAGATAGTGGCAGTGGACATTCCTGAAACAAATGATCCACCATCTACAGTCAAATCTGAGGTAGAGACTGCAGCACCAATTATAATTTGATCACTAAAAGTTGATACTCCTACAAAACTTGAAACACCTGTTACTACTAAATTTTTTGTTTCAGTAGTTTCAGAGAACTTTGAATTACCGACAACTTCAAATATAACTTCTGGAAACTGAGTTCCTATTCCTATTCTATCATTTGTATAATCATACCAAAAAACATCAGCACCACCAACAGTTCCTGATGCACTATGATATTGTATTTGAGATATTGTTCCACCTGCACCAGAGGTAACTGCATTTGCAGTTTGCCATTGCATTCCACCTGTAGCAGTTTTGACTAGAAGTTCTCCCGTGCTTCCTGTCCCGTCTGAAGCATCAACTATGGTTCCACTAATTTTTACATTTCCTACAATATCTAAATCATACTTTGGTATAGCACTTCCAATACCAATATAACCATTAGTCTTAGAGGATAATATTGTTCCACCAACACCAATTTGAAAAACATCTGTTGCAGTTACTATTCCTGAACTATTAACTAAAAGATATGGTGATCCTGCAAAACTACCATCATCATTGAATATAATTTGACTCGCACTACCTGGTGGAGATATGGTAATTGTAGATATTGATCCAAAATTATTTGCAGTTACATTTACAATATTACCAACAAAATCAAGTTTACTAATACTGTTACCAGTACCAACTATCCCTCCTTCATCAAAAATAGTTAAACCAGTAGTTAATATTCCTGAAGGTGCAACTTGCCAATAACGATCATATTGTCCACCATTTTCAACAGTAACTAACTGATAATATTCATCTCTTATAGGAAGTGTTTTCTCTCCAACAAAACCTAAATTGGGTTCTGTTTCTTCAGGAGACAAATAAACATGACGATCTGTACTTAAACCACTTAACGCAGCAAGTTTTCTTTTACCACTTAGAAATCTCTCCTTATTCGCCATATTATGTCGTACTGTTTTCTAGGATACTTGCAAGAAATTCCATTTGTAATGGTGCGACTAATCCACCAGCCTGAGCACCAATTTGAAGAGTTACTGTATTTAAAGTTGTGGCACCCACAGCAACTGAGGTATTGTATGCAGGATCTTTATTCTCTCTTGGATAGAATTTAGTTACTGTATTATTATCTTTATCGCAAGTAAATCCAATAGATCCAGTTGCTATCTTAACATTTTTTCCAACCATCAATTTATGAGATCCAATAGTTACTACTAAATCTCCATTTGCAGGATTATATGTAGCGTCTGTTGGTGTATGATATACAAGACTTGAAATACCAACATTGACTGTTATAGTATCTGATGTTGTAGATACTATAGGAATTGAAGTATTATAATATGGATCAGTTGTTCTTGGATAAGAATGTTCCGAACCATGATTATCCATATCGCAAGTAAATGTCAGAGAATTTGTAGCAATCTTAATTGATTCTCCACCTTTCTTCATATCTCCAACAGCATTGATAAATGTATGAATACCTGTGCTTGTAGAGGGATACCCATCAGGTCCTAATACCTGAACTTCAAAAGTATTAGCAGTTACATTAGATATAGGCAACCATTTATTATTTGCATAATCATTAACTCTAGGATATGCTTTTATATCAGGACCAGTAGTACAACTGAATCTTAAAGACTCTGTATCAAATTTGATTCTTTCTCCTGCAGAGTATTCATGATTAGCAATAGTAACAGTCATAATTCCTGTAATAGGACTGTATTCTGCACCTTGCACAGTCGTAGTTACTCCACTCTTCAAACTATGATTACCTATGTTAAGAGTTAACTGTCCTGTTGTTGGTATGTAAGATGCATTTGAAACATTATAATTAACGATACTTGATATTCCTACGTTGACGGTGAATGTATTAGTTGTAAATGTTGTGATCCCTAAATTAAATGCATTATAATTTGGATCACTTCTTCTTGGATATGCATGATCTGTTGCATTTCCGTCCATTGAACATTTAAAAGTAATACCATCAGTAATGATTCCGACTGTATTTGCATCAGTCAATCCATGAGAATTTGCTGTAATTACTAGCAATCCTGTCGCTCCATCATAGGTAGCTCCTGTAGGAGTTACATTACCACCACCAGTAACTTTTACTGCTCCTGTTTTTGCACTTACAAATGTATGGTTGTAATCGCCACCCTGAATGACTGCTCCATCTGTTGCACGTACAAACTTATGATCATACGCACCACCAGCTATTATTGAGCTGGTAGCTGCACTAACAAATGTATGAACAGAGTTACCAACATAAGTGTGTTCATATCCTACAGCACCACCGATTACAGCAGAAAATGTTTTTGATATACCTACGTCATTAACAATGGTATCAACAACGTATGATTGTTGTGGATCTGGGAAAAATGTAGTAGTAATACCTGTACCACTAGGACATTTGAATTCTAATCCAGATAAAGTTATTTCCTGCCCAACAGGAAAATTATGTGGTGTTAAAGTTGTGACTGTTACGATACCACTTGGTTCATCATAGACTGCACCTGTAACTGATACTATACCACTTTGTTTTGCATCAACATATATTTCGTCTACTTTTATTGCATCCTTTTCTAATACTAAACGACCATCAATAAGAACGACTGCATCATTTGGTGGAACTTGTATATCTCTTATAACACGAGTATCTCTAAAATTACCTGTGCTTCTTGAAGTTCTTCTATGCCAGAATGTTACTGCAGGATATGATGCTCCAATACCAACGTTTGATACTTGAGCAAACAAAAGAATTGAGGAAACTCCCGTAGGAACCTCATAAAGTTTCTGCGGACCTGGTGCTACAGGAACTGCAACTGTTAAAAACTTATTTACTGGTGCGACTGCCATATTATCTCAATGCTAGTATTAATGGTGTAACTTCTGCTTGGATTGCCCTACTGAAATCTCTACCTCTGATTGTTGAAGTTGTTTGGTCGATTGTGATACCTTCACCGATTTTGAAGTTACCAGCTTGGTCGGTACTTGTAAATGGTATTTGAGCACCATTGGTAGCAACAACTTCGTTTTCAGGAATAGGAACTCCACCCTGAAAGGGGTTCGCTCTATTTATGTTAACACCTGTACCGACATATTCAAAAGAGTGTGAGCTGGTTAATATTCTACTGATTCTAAACATTTCAGCAGTTACACCAACTCCAACACTATAAGGTATAAACTGATCAAGTGTTACTGTTGTAAGACCAACGGTTGGTGTAGGTTCTGTTGCTTCAGAAACAGTAAAGTATATTGGTTCTGTTACAGCAGTTGCTATTCCTCCTCCACCACCACCGATTGAAATTACTAATTCTTCATTAGGTAGATAGTTCCTACCTTCATTAGTAACATCAATTGAAGTAATGGTTCCTGCAACACTAACATTCGCACTACCTTCAGCAGATATTCCCTCAGGTCCGCCAGGAGATGAAATTGTAACTGCGGGTGGTGCTGCCTGACTGTATCCACTACCACCATTTAATATATTAATTTTTCTCAAAGAACGCAACGGTGCAGTAATAATACCACTAGCAGTCGTATCATCATAATCATCAAGATTTATTTTAAAGTATAATGCTTGTCCGTTATATGGTCTTCTGTAATTACCTATAGTATCTGCAACCCCCGTTAGAGTTGTTGTATCAGAGTCTCCTCCGACTGTTGCTACTGTTGTTATACCTGTAAAATCAATTCTACCAACACCATCAGCAACTAATCCAAAGTTACCAAAGGAAGAGTTTGAGTTTGTTAAATCGCAAGATCCACCAGTGTTACAAAATATAGCAATATCGCTATTGATAGTGAATATAGAAACTAACTGTGCATAAGCATTGTTAGTAATCGAAACACCAATACCATTTTCATTGTATTGAGTAAATGAATCGCAAACCATAGATTTTAGATCCTGTCCTGGATTTACTGCTCCAGTAAATGCTGATCCCACATGATCTCCATCAATCTTCATACCAATACTATCAGTAATAAAGTTTGTACAGTTTCTAATATAAGGAGATCTCCATCTACCACTAGGACCTTCATTAGCAGGACCAATATCTAAACATCCTGATCTTGCACTACCAACTCCTGCAGGAGGAGGGAATGCTACACAACCACCAGTAATTTTTATTGGTGCCAAATTATCTAATGGATCTTGACTGTATGCAAAGTTTAGATTTTCAACAAGACACCCTCTTCTAACATAGAAGATGTCATCATCATTCTGCGGATATATTGTAACCAAACGAAGGTCTTGTCCAGTTACACTAACATCAGTCCTTAAACCAATTGGATTATTTTCTGAATATACACCAGATCTTACGTAAATTGTATCTCCTTGTTGTGCAACAGCAGCTGCACCACCAATAGTTAACTTTGCGTCTCCCTCTGTTCTACCACTATTAGCATCATTTCCAAACTTGGAAACATAAATTATATTTTTAGAATCTCCACCTCTTGGTGCCCAAACTACTTTACTATCTGGGTAAGTTACTGTTGGTGCTCCTGTAGTTCCTATTCCAATAATTGTACTGGTAATTCCAACAAGAGTATTAATTGCTGAATATACGTTGGCACATCCCTCTGGATCATGATTACTATTTCTAGCAGAGTCTGGTAATACTGTCTGATCAATTACTTGTGCAGAGAATAAAGAATATGAATCTGTTCTAGTGTCTGGTAATCTTGTAAGTCCAACACCAACAGTTACGATTCCAACTAACGATGTTACAGATGCAACTTGATCCACACGGGACACAGCAGATCCAATAGTAATCTGTGTAAATGTATTCAGTGTTCCAGATACTTTTGCAACAGTATTATTTCTTATAACATCATTTACAACCGCAAGCATTTGATTGTAACCATATAATACTTCTGTCTCCTCTCCTGCTACAAATCTTCCATCAACATAATATCTGGTAGCATCATAAACTCTATCATTACCACTAAATGATAAATTATACATTATGGCATCTAATACTTGTTTTACATCATCAACACAAGCTTGAGATCCACCAGTAATATTATGAGATGGATATGTTGCTAATATTCTATCTACTGTTTCTGTGGCAATAAAATCTTTATTAAGTTCAATCAATCTTGAAGATGCAGCATATTCACTATTGATTGCATCTATCTGATATGATCTTGGATATGGAGCATTATTAATAACATATTTTGCAACCTTAGAGGCATAATCGACTGCTGTTACAGTCGCATCTTTAATTGAATAACCACTATCATCTGTACCAGTGATATGCAATAAAGTATTTCCATTATAATAAGATAATCCCGCACCAACACTCTGTTCATTACCACCTCTTGTTATATCATTAGCAACAGAATATAAAATTGATTTAATATCATCTCTACAGTTTCTATAGTTAGATGTTGTTAGAGAAAAACTAGGATTTAGATAATCAGTGCTTGTAATAAATCCAACCGATTCTGCAGCAATAAAATCAGCATTTTGTCTGAGTAATGCAGCTGCATCAAAGAATCTAGGTGCTATCAGTCCAGTTGTACCAACACCGACTGATGCAAAAACTGATTTAGGAACTCTTACATCTTCAGCAGTGGTAAATGAATTAAATCCTACATTATTATCAGAGTCATACACCGCACCCTGATTAAAGTAAACATCTTTATTATTAAACTCTATATCTCTTGATGGTTGATTAGTTCCAAAACCAACTGATCCTATACCAGTGGTTGTAATTACTGTTCCATTAGGACCAACTTTTAATGTTCCTTCAAGAGTTGAGTCTCCATCTACATTCAATGCAGAATCAAAATCAACATCATTAATAACATTTAATTGATTTTGAAGAGTAGTGTTGTTTGCAACTGTTAAAGTATTCTGCAGAGTGGTTGCACCTGAAACATCAAGTAATTTTTCTAATGCTACATCATCTTCTACTGTTAACTTATCTTTGAAAGTTGCAGCAGCACCAACTTCCATTGTACCAAATATAGTTGCTGAAGTTCCAACTTGTATATTTTCTGTAATTGATGCACCTTTACCAACAACAATATTTTTTTCAAACGTAGATACACCTACAACTATTAAAGACCCACTTAAAGTAGATCCAGATCCCACAAATAATTGTTCCTCAAGTTGAGTATTTCCTTCGACTGTTAAAGTATTTTCAAATAATCCTTGACCACTTGACCCAACTGTAAAATCATCAAGTATTGAAGTTATACCAGTTACTTTTAAAGGAGCATCTATTGTAGAACCTGCACCTGTAGCATTAAATCCATCAGTAAATTCTGATCTCTGGAAGAAACTGGATATACCTAATACAATTATATCTCCTTGAAATCTTGAAGTACCTTTAACATGAAGATGATTTTGTGGAAGTGTAAGACCAATACCAATATATGAGTTGGTTACAAGTCCCGCAGGTCTCTTTTCCCAAAAAGTTCTAATCGCAATATCTGCGATATTTACATTATTTGGGTTTACAGAACCTTCTACTAATTCTTTTAGAGATCCACCACCACTGGTAATTAAGTTTATACCACGGAATGATGAAGTACCTACAAGAGTTTCTTCATTGTAAACAAAGATACCTTCACTGAATGAGGGTTCAAATTCTACCCATTTTACACCTTGAGCATCTTTTGTTAGGAATGCTCCTAAAACACCAGGATTATTAGTTGAGTCATATAAGTTGGCACTCAATCTCATGTCGCCAACAACATCCAATCTTCTTGTTGGGAATAATGTTCCTAATCCTAATCTGCCATCGCTTTCTCTTATTATTAAACTTGCACCCTCTGGGTTTCCGTCTTCTCCACCAACTCTAAAAACATCAGTAACAGTTAATATTCCTACCTGTAAGTTTTCTAATTCTTGATCAAAATTTACCGCACCTTTAAATGTACTAATACCATTAAAGATGGCATTACCTAATACCTTTAACTCTCCAAAATCATTATTATCCCCTTGAAAATCATAATATAATTTACCAAAAACATAAACGTCTTTGTAAAACTTTGCATCCTCATTCTGGACGGTTGGTTTTCCAATAATAGTTAGATCCTTACCTTCCTCTTCCACTTATCCAAAACCTCCTAATAGATTCTTTATCTGACTAGAACCAAGTTGACCTTTTAATTGATTTTGAAGAGCACCTGTATCAATCTTATCTAAGTTACCTGCTATATCAAGATCTGCTATTTGAGATTCAAGTTTACCTGCAAAGGTATTTCCTACATTAGCAAGTTCTGGTAATGCTCCACCTAACTTATCTGCTAAGAAATCAGGACCAACAAAACTACCTTCAAAGGCATTTTTAGCAAAGTCTATACCCATTGTTCGAGGAAGATTACCTAACTTAGCAGATACAGTAGCCTTCAATCCACCTATATCTACCTTTCCACCTCTTGCCACTAAATTTATATTTTTTCCTTTAATATCAACATCATTATCTGCATCTATAAGAATATTAGGTGCTTTGATTTTAACCTGTCCATTACCATTTGCTGTGATAAGAATACCACCTTTTAATGAAGTTATGGTTATATCTTGGTCTTTTTCATTTTCATTATTTGCACCCGCAGCAATATCTATTTTTCTATCACTATGTAAACTAAGTGTTCCATCATTAGATTGGAACAGACTTGACTTATCTCCATCATCATCTGTACCGTAAATCAACCATGATAAGTTTCCATTGTTTCCCATCTTAGGATTATTTGCATCTATCCTAAAATCTGGACCCAGAGATATAAACCTTCGTCTATCCCAATTACATGTCTCGGTTGGTCTTTCAGACATTAGTATCCTCCTCCGTACGATCCACCACCTGATCCCGAAGACCCGCTATCACTAGAAGTGTTATCAGAAATAGGAGGGTCACTCTGTCCAGTCGTTTGTTGATTTGGTGTATCAGTTGTTCCAGTTGTAGGAGGAGTACTTGTAGTAGTTTGGGTTGTGGTGTCGGAAACATTTGTCTGCATAGATGGTTGAGATACTGTCATTGTAGACGCAATACTAACTCGCGTTCCAAAACTTTGTTCTGGAGTATCATATATGATTTCATGAGGTGAGGTTGTATGTGCAATACCAACCATTTTTACACCTCTTGTTGGATGAACATGGTAAGGACCGTAATATGGTTGTCCTTTTACATAACCAACTAAATTATTCTCTTCTGGATCAATACAATCAATAACTTGTTTGACCTCTCCTGTTGGTTTTGGAGGTCCTAAAACTGGTCTAATTAATGCACCACTTCCAGTATCACTCTTAATTGTAATTTGCGGTAGAAGAGTAGTTATATTGATATTTAGTGGTTTAACAGAAACAATACTTCCCTTATCAATAACAAGTTGATATTGGTTTCCAAACTGATCTGTTGCTGTATCATTTTCTGAATATCCTAGACCTGCGTTATCCACCACTGTATCAACAACACCAAAATCTTCTATTTCTCCTGGTGGATATCCTTCTCCTTCAGATACAACATAAAGACCTACAACTTCGCCATTTTTAATTAATGCCCTACCAATTGCACCATATCCTTGATCACAATCATCTACAATTTCAACAAAAGGAGGAAACTCATATTTAACACCAGGACTAGTAACTCTTAAACCAATAAGACTAGCAGTAGTATCTGGAAGACCTAATTCTCCACTTAAATTTCCCATTATAGCTTCTCCTGCAGCTCCAAATCCATTACCACCAAATATTCTTACCTTTGGTTTACCACAACCTGTTCTCTTTCCTCCAAAACATTCCCCAAGAGGATCGTTGAAATCTTTATTAAAATTAGGAATATCTAAACCTAAATCTAATGAACTTTCAAGTCCTTCTGCTGTTTGTACAAAACTGTTTGCAGCATCTAATACATCATCTAAACCACTTAATGCAGAATTAGCAATACCTCCACCTATCTTAAATGCTCCACTTATACCAGTACACTTATCAATACTTGCACCACAATCAAACAATGAACCTACACCACTAATCATATCTACTTTACTTCTAATCTGTGAAGAAATATCATATCCACTAGACAATACCTTACTTATACTTCCAAGAGGACCTGCTAAAGTATCTCCAATACTATCAACTATATTATTTAAAAGTGCTCCTGTGAATTGATCTGCCATACATTGTGGAAACCCAAGAACATCATCAAATGAATCCATCATAGATTTTAACATCTTTTCAGTTGTTGCTGCTAAACCACCTGCAACATTACCAACCATACATTCAAGATCTCTTTGAATAGCACCAACTGGACTAACCATAGCTTTCTGTGCTGCTACACCTGCAAGGTGTGCTGCTACAGGATTTTGAGTCAACGACAACACATTATTAAAAACACCTTTATATAATACTTGCAAACCTTGTTGTACCTGTCCTGTTAAATCTCCAACAACATTCTCACTAATATCTCCAACTAAACCATTAACTCCCGTTGTTATGGTTTTACTTGTATCTTTTATTAATTGATCTATTTTTCCAACTTGTCCCTCACCCATTTGTGAAAGTTTTTTGAAATCTTTTACAAAATTATTAACAGTTGCTGTTACTTTATTTGTGCTTGAATCTTTACAGGCACTAGGAACAGTGACCTCTTTACCAATATTATTACTTATGGTTACAGTCCCTCTGCCCTCCGCATTTTCAGCATCTGTATTGATTGGACTTGCTTGACTATCAGTTGTTTCTTGATTTGATTCATCTGTTACGATAGCCTTGTTCTGATCATATTTCTCTTTTGGTATCTCATCAGTAAAACCTGTGAATGGTTTAAACGCACCACTATAAGCTGCAAATGCATCACTAGATGCTTTTGTTCTACCAAAACTTGCAATGATTGCAGGAACTTGGGCATCATCTCCATCTAAGAAAAATCCTAATACAATTTCTCCAGGTTCAATATATATTGACTGTGCCTGATTCTTTGCTCCTGTTCCCGCAGTTGGAGGTAATAATACAATTGCCAAAGGTAAATCTACATCTGGTAACTTTTTCTCATCAGGATGATAACCCATTATCCTGACTCTTCTCTTAAGACCCCAGTTTTTGTTAACGTTGAAATTTACTTTATGATTAGGAGCTGGAGGAACTTGTCCTATCCACCATCTAAAACCATCTTTTCCGAGAAAATTTGTCTTTATATTATTTGAATCATCCATTAATCTACATCCTGTGACTGTTGTTGCTCTCTATCAGGATTATCTCCTGCAAAATCTTTCAGAACTTTCATAACTGTGTATGATTTTTCTAGATCGTAATGATGACATAACTCTTTGATTATATAAACACCAGACTGTTTACTATCTATGGCATCTCCAATTGATGGAGATGTGGTCATTGGAGGAAATTCACATTCAATACACATTCCTGCCTCTAAATTTGAATTAAGAGGTATCGTTATATCTAATACATTTGTAAACAACGTATTATATCTTGTAACAGATTGCATTTGAAATTTCAACGGATTAGATTTTTTGAGATGATTTGTATCTTTCCTTGCTAATACTCCAATATCAAGTACTCCAGTTAGTGATCTGGTTGCAGTATCTTCGATAGTGTCATCAGAACCTGTCTTAGTATCAGGATCAAGTTTTAGTGGATACCTCGTAGGATCCTCAGAACCCATCAAAGACATGTTATCTTTTTTTATCTCATCTTTTCTTTTATATTGAAGTGTTTCAAATTCAAAGTTATATGGATTGAAATACATACCAGTACTTGAATAAGTTCCTAATTTTAAATTTTTTACAATATCATTATTTTGTTGTATAGAAAATTTTAATATCTTAAAATCAGCATTTACGGGTCTATCTTCAGAATCAAATCCTTGTGTTGCTTCTCCATAGTAAAATGGTGGTGCTTTTAGTTTTTCACCAGATTCATCTGTAACTCTGTAAGTTTCTTGTCTCATCAAAGTATCAACAGATTTAAATTTATAACCAGTCTTAGTTTGATAAAATAAAAATCCTGCACTTCCACCACCCGTTGAAACAGAAACAGATTTCTTTGCTAACCATACTATTGTAGGAAATGGTTTTTTTAAATTTCCAATAAACCCATATGAATTTGCTGCCACTTCAACCTCGAAACGATCTTTCTCTACACCAAGAGTATCTGTTAAAATATTTTCAACACTAGAACTAATATTCTGATCTGGAGAATATTTTTTATAACACCTAACAGTTTCATTAACTATTGCTTCCCTAGAGGTCAAGTTAATAGTGAACATTTCTCTTTTAGAGTCTCTAACGACACCTGTAACACCAGTTACATACATATAATCTTGTACTTTTTCAGAAAAATCTAATGGAATATTAGTCTCAACATTTGCTCCAATTTTTATCCTGCATATTTCTCCACCTCTAATAGGTAAACCCTGATAAAGTGCTTTTAATTTATCATCTGTGCTTTCTGTATCTTCCTCATCTTCTGTAACAACTTGAGCTTCATTAATTACTAATACCTTTAAGGTAACACATGGGGAAAATATATCTTCATAATAATCAACAGCAGCGATAAACGGAGTCAAATCAAAAGGTTTTTCGCCCTCTTTTCTTCTGTCCGAATGTATCAAAAATTCTTCTATTATACACTGATTAGTTGCTGACATGGTTCTTAATTAAGTACCTCCAATGCTTCTTTCTCTTTAAGTAACTTGTAATCATCACCTCTATTATACTTTTTCAAATCCAGAGAATACTGTTTAGAACCAGACCTCGTATTTGCATAATCTGATCTTTGTGGTGGAGCAATAACAGTTATTGTTTCCGAAACATTCTTTGGAGTTATTTTATCAAGATTGAGTTTATTTTTTCCCTCTATTGTCAATTTGTCGTTTTTTATCTTTTCCCCTGCATTATTAACCTGTTGATTAACCTTACCTACCATGTTATTTTGTTTCTTTTCTAAGTTATTCTCATCACTTGTGCTTGAATAGTTTTTTCTATATTTAACTTCAGTAGGATCTATACCAAATTTTTCAAGAGCAGCACTAATCTCCTCTTTAGTATCATACTCTGAAGGATTTTTCTGAACCTCATTCTTAATCATTTCGTATAATCCAGGTCCAAACTTAGAAACAACAAGATCTTTATTATCATCTAATACAACCAATGGATCAACTTTTACACTACTACTACCACTACTTGATGTTTCGTCATCACCCTCTTTATCCTCTTTATTATTTTTATCATCACTTTCTCCCCCTTCAAACTCCTTATCAAGTTCTTTGCTCTTTTCTGGATTCTCAAAAACTTCCTCTGCACCAGTAATAGCACCACTTAATTTTTGCCAACCTAATTCTACATCAGAAAATGCTTCTTTTAATCTTCCCGACTGATCTGTAAAATCAAATTCTAATATATTTTTTCCAAACGCAAGAACTGTTTTAGCTATACCTTTTACAACATCAATACTTCCCGTAACAAAATCTCCTATTCCCTTCCAAACTTCTTGGATTTTCTTTATTGCTTTTTCAACTGTATCTTTAATATTATCAATATTTTTAAATAACCAAGCACCCGCAAGGAGTCCAACTATTTTTAACACACTACCAAAAAGATTTCTACCAGTTTTTACAATAGATTCTTTAATATTAGAGAATGCTGAGACATTAGGTTTTTCTAGTCTTTCTTCTTCTGCTTCTTTTTGTCTTAGATCTTTTTGTTTTAATCTATTCTCTTTAAGAATCTCTAAACGTTTTCTTTTCAATTCATTTTCTTTTTGTAATGCTGTTTTTATTCCAATAGCAGATTTGGACATTGATTTAATACTATTTTTTAAACCACGAAACTTAGACCTCATAGAATCTATGGGAGACTTTTTTCCTGGTGGTAATGCTGCTACTGCCATTATGCTAAGTATGCGTTATACGTTGACCTTGAGAAATCATCATACAAATTTTCTCTGTTTGATGAACTAAGAATAGGTACACCATTATCTGCATTTGCCATTTGGTTCCCTTTCACATTTGATTTCTCATTAGCTTGAACCACATTTACCTTAACTGGTGGTTTACCAGTTGCTTTAAGATTTTCATAACTTTTATTTTCCATACCACTTATCTCAACATTATCTCCATTACCTGTGATATCAACTCCTTCATTATTAGCATCTCTCTTCAAGTCTGAATGTATAGATTGACCCATGGCAGAGACACTTAAGACACCCGAAATACCTTGCATACCTGGTATTAAACTGGTAATGGCACCTGCAGTATATAATCCTGCACCCACCCAGTTACCTTTCATACCTTCACTTACAGCACCCCAAATATCAAGACCAGTACCAATAATAGGTATGGATCCTAAAATTCCTTTCTTAGCGATTTTACCTGCAGTTTTTTGTACTACTTTCTTACCAACTTCTTTTCCTGCTTTTTTACCCAAACCTAACATTTTCAATGCTTTTTTCAAAGGACCAGGTATTGCTTTTTTTATAGCAGCAAATGCCTTTCCCATTGAAGCCTTAATAACTCTTCCTGCAACTTTAAATGGAAAAGTTATAACTTTCCCAACTAATTTACCAATACTCCTGACAAAATTACCTGCAAGTTTTATCAAATTGCCTATGATTTTGTTGAAGAAATAAACTCCAGTTGTTACTTGTTGAAGAGCAGAGTTCAAATCTATACCCAACTCTTTCATCAACTCTCCATTACCATCTCTCCATGCATTAAACAATCTAAATGCTTTCTTTAAAATAAAACCACCAAAGAGAAGCATTAGTCCTTTCTTCAACCCTTCAAAGAAACCAAATGTTTTCTTCTCTTGCTTCTCTACCTGTACTCCTGCTTCTTTTTCTAAATCAGACTCTTCTAATTCTGCCTCTGCCTCTTGTTTTTCTTTATTTTCAAGAAAAAGACTTTGTTGTTTTGCTAGTTCTTCTTGTATCTTAGTATCAACCTCATTTCCTTTTATAATTACTTTTCTAATATTAGCAAGAGATGTTTGTATACTGGCAATACTAGACTCTAACGCATCTACTCTCTTAGTTAAATTATTAACTGGAGCAACTAAAGCACCACCCTCTGCTTGTACTCTCTTTTCTTCTATAGCACCTTTACCTGCTAATACTAAAGCACCCCCACCAATAGCCATTTTACTGGTTCTAGCTATTTTCTGTCTATTTTGTTGGGATAGAATACGACTTTTAAATATCTTCTTTCTTTCTGCGGGTGTCAAAATTCTTCCCGTAGCAGGATCTATCCCAGTATCTGCTGCATCCAGATTGGGATTATTACCTACATTGAAAAATTGATCGTTAACCGCCATTTACACCATTTTTTAAATTTTCTTCTTCAATATACTGAGATAAGAGAGTTACATATACTTCTCTTTCCCAAGGCATCATATTTTCTAACTCCGTTAATGAATATTTATGATGCTGCATGAGGGCAAAATTCGTCTTAAAGTATGACTCAAGAGATTCATGAGCCATGGCTACTCGAAAAAAGACGATAACCCTTCTAAAACGATATGATTAGTAACTTTAGTTTTAGGATTAACTATATCAAAAGTATGTTTTAACTTCGGCATAGTCTCAAAAAATGTCTCAATTTTTTTGAATTGTTGAGAATTAAGTTGTTCAAGAAAAGTAGTTAATTCTTTCTTTGTACAATCAGAGGCAGAAAATGATTCCTCTGGACTAAAAACTTGATCAATACACTCAGCAATCAATTCAAAAGTATCTTCTACCGAAACATTCTCATCATTAAAATTGGATTTAATAAATTGCCCTAAAGAAGGGTACTTTAACCTTAGAGTGTAATTACTATCTAAAACTACATCCTTATCATGATCTGGATCTACATCAAATGTTATTTGATCTATATCAATTAATACAGGAACTTGTGTTACTCCATCATCTGGACAAGTAATATTAATCTCAACTTGCTCTCCAACAGATTTACCACGAATATGTAAAAATAAATATTCTATCTCAAAAGTTGGTAGTTTGTCTACTTTAATACCTCTTGTTAATATACAACTAGAGAGAACATCTTTAACAGCACGACCAATTTGTTTTTCATCTTGACTCTCCATTGCTATAACAAGAATTTTTTCTTCTTTAACAAGGAAAGGTCTATATTTTACAGTTTTTTTCGTAACAGGCAACTCTAACTCATACGTTGGAGTTGTAATGGTTGGTAAAGGCATAATAAATTATAACAATTCGTATAGTATATAGCACACTTTTTTAAATTAATTTTATTTTACCATCTCCATCTTTACATCTATCTTTCCATAATAAACACTCATATATCCATCTGGTTGTAGTGCAACAGCTTCTGGATGTCTTTCAAGTATCTCTTGTGCCATAACACCACGATATCTTTGTGTATTACCCTTGTAATTCCACTCGTATATATTGATACCAGATGGTGAGTTTCCTACCTTAGTAATATTCTCTTTTAATCTAACATCACTTGCCATAGGACCATACTGTTGTCCTGGTGGTGCTGTGTCGGAATAATTATTCTTTTCAGCATTCGTGCCACGACCAGGACCGATCTTAGATGGATCTAAAGATTCTTCTATGAGTCGATCTTCAGCATCAGGTCTTGTAACATCAGTTTGGTTTGCCATTTCTTTAAGTTCTGCGACAGTAAGGTTATTAAATCCTGCACCACTACGATACTTAGATATATTACTTATAGGTCCGCAAACATAACGAGTGTATTCAAAAGTGGCAGAGGCAGTTAAAATCTTAGACGCATCATATCCAACTTGAACAGCACTTACGTTTTGTGGAAACAAATTAAAGAAAGTATACTCCAGACTACTACTATAATCTCTTTCAAACTTAATTATCTTAGTTTCTTCCATTCTATAATCATCAGGATACTGCATCCTTATGTAATAATTTGTTTTATTTTGAGTAATAGGTCCTGTTCTTCCACCAGGTGCATGAGTTCCACCTGCAGTATATTCCATCCAATGCTCTAAAAATTTTATAACCTTATACTCTTTATCAACGTAAAAATTAAGATTAATTGGTATAAATGTCCTACTATGTGCAAATTTCTCTGTTATTCCTGTAAATGCACCTGTTATGTTAGTAGTAGCGATTGATGAAAATGGTAATGATGCTTGATTACATAACAAACCCATCTCTCCTATTATGAATCTCTTATCTACTCCTCTACTCCTTAAATATTCACTTAATCCTCCAGCTGCTCTACCAAAACGAACTTCGTAATGAGAAGTTTGAGCCAGATTAGTTAGAGTTGGTTTGAAATCACTTATTCTTTTTGGTCTCGGTTTTTCCACACTAAATATCTATTATGAGTTTAATTATACTTATTTAGCATGACATATAAAGGAAAATACCGACCATCTCATCCTGAGAAGTATAAAGGTAATCCCATGAATATAGTGTATCGTTCATTATGGGAAAGAAAGTTTATGGTTTATTGTGATAAGAATAGAAATATATTAGAATGGTGGAGCGAAGAAATTGCTATTCCTTACAGATCACCCATTGATAGAAGAGTTCATAGATACTTCCCAGATTTTTACATCAAAGTAAAAGAATCCCATAATAAAATTAAATCATACCTTATAGAAGTAAAACCTAAAAAACAAACAAAACCTCCAGTAAAACCAAAGAGACAAACAAAAGGTTATATTCGTGAAGCATATGAATATGCTAAAAATCAATCAAAATGGAAAGCAGCAACCGAATATTGTTTAGATCGTGGGTGGGAGTTTAAAGTAATTACAGAAAAAGAACTAGGAGTATGAGTAGATTAGAAGGAATATTAGATGATTACACAGGTTCGGGAGATGTTGATGATATCTACCAAGAGGTTCTAGGTGCATTAACAGAGGGTGGTGCCCCAGAGGTTGGAAAATATTATACCTTTGTATATCGTCCTAAAACACCTAACTTAAGATATGATGAATATCCTCTAGTGGCAGTTACAGGTGTGTTTGATTGGGGATTCAAAGGAATTAACTTTCATTGGGGTCAATCAAGACAATACACCTTTCCAGAGATAGTTGGTGGTTTGTATAACATAACTGATGAAGAGATAACCGATGCCCGAAACTTATCTTTCGGAAAATATAGGCTAAATAGATAAAAAAGAGATATATATGCCAAATTTTCCTGCTAATTACGCTGAACAAGAGAAATATTATGCATCTGAAGAATATCAGTCAAGTGCAAAAGCAGCGATTGCAAACAATGAACCTTTACCTACATATGAAAAAAATAAGGATTTAGGTAAAGAAGCTGAAAAACCTAGTGAGACACCAAAATCATCTGCACCTCTCAGATATCCTTACACAAAGATAGATGAGCATGATGATTATATGAGAATTGAAGTAGTTAAATTTACTCCACCAGGTCTACAAAGAGCAGAGGATTCACTTCGTTTAAGAACTAGTGATGAAATTGCAAAGAAAGATATTAAACATACTATCATGTTACCAGTCCCTCAAGGAGTGCTAGATGGTAGATCTGCAAATTGGAGTATGGGAGAAATGAGTCCTATTGATGCAGGAATTGTAAGTGCAGTACAGGCAGGTATGAATGCAGAAGGTAGTATTGGAAATATGGCAGGAAAAACCCTCTCAGAATTAACAAATCAATTATCACAATTAGGACAAGCAGATAGAGCAACAGTTGATAGTTTACTTACTGGTCAAGTTGCATCAATGATTGCAAGTGCAATTACAGGTAACAATGTTGATGCTGTTGGTAGGGAAACTGGTTTAAGAATTAATAAGAACCAACAGTTACTATTCGATGGTGTAACTGGTAGAGACTTTAGTTTTGGTTGGGATATAGTTCCAAGAAGTAGAAAAGAAGCTCAACAAACAAAAATTATTTTGAGAGTTCTTAAACAAGCAATGTCTGCTCAAAGGGGAGGAACAAAAACAGTAAAAGGTTTGTTTATAGCATCTCCAGATATATTTTATCTAACATATATGAAAGGGAAGGAACAACATCCATTTTTAAATGCTTTTAAACCATGTGCACTTACTAATATGGCTGTAAATTACACAGGTTCTGGAACTTATGCTACATATCATGATGGCAATCCTGTGCATTTAAACTTAAGTTTATCTTTCAGAGAATTAACACCAATATTCAGAGAAGATTACTTCTCAGAAGAGTCAGGAGATGGAGTAGGATACTAATGGGATTTTTTAGGGAGTTACCAAATGTCGAGTTTCTATCTCCTCTTGCAGATAGAAACTCTTCCTTAGATTATATAAAAGTTAAAAATTTATTTCGTCGTGTAAAAATCAGAGACGACTTAAAGAAATACTTTACTATTTTTGATAAGATAACTATCAGAGATGGTTTCCGTCCTGATCAAGTTGCGGAACAAGTATATGGACAATCTGATCTTGATTGGGTTGTGCTAATCACTGCAGGGATAATTAATGTAAATAATGAATGGCCATTAAATAGTCGTGAATTATATGAATTTGCTCTTAATAAATATGGTGCGTACTTAAATGCGACAAAGCATTATGAAACAATTGAAATTAGAGATATTAGAAATAGGTTAATTTTACCTGCGGGTCAAATTGTAGATGAAGATTTTTCAATACCAGATCCTTCTAACACACTTACTAGTTTATCAGGTAATGCAGTTAGAATTGGTATATCTAACTATGAATATGAAACTCGTGTAAATGAAAAGAAAAGAAATATTGATTTATTAAAACCAGAATATTTACAGCAATTTTTAAAAGACATGAGAAAAATTATGAAATACTCAAAGTCTTCTCAGTTTATCAATACAAGATTAGTTAGAACGTCTAATGTAAGAATCAAATCGCCATAAAAAAAAGGGGTCTGAACGACCCCTTTCTAGTATATTCTAATATCATTCTTGTGCTAATTTAGCAAAATATGATAACGCATCATCCTCATCTTCAGTAGATGATGTTGATTGAGTTGCAGCAGTAACTAATTCTTCTGCAGAACCACGACCATCATCTTCATGTTCAAGATCTTCTGTTGGTTGTATACGAGTGCTTCCAACTCTTAAGACAGATTCAAGTCTCTTCTTCAAATCATCGTAAGATTTGAATTGATCAGCAGCAACAAACTCTTCAAGAGAGTATTGCTTCTTCCAAATTGCTTCAAGAGCATCGTCATCATCAAGTAATGGAGTTACAGCAGCAAATTCAGAACTATCATAGTTTCTGTATCCTGCTACGTTCTTTGCCTTTAACTTGAAGTTTGCACCTTGCCAGAAATCGAATGG
>Ga0310343_10000115_pt1 | contig 33713 bp, 33 predicted proteins | sample HC15DNA2025_MG_FD_203519 | JGI IMG/M metagenome (GOLD analysis project Ga0310343, IMG submission 203519) | Marine microbial communities from station ALOHA, North Pacific Subtropical Gyre - HC15-DNA-20-25_MG | ecosystem: Environmental > Aquatic > Marine > Oceanic | place: Pacific Ocean: North...
TACGAGAAAATCTAAACTATGGTACTGAACAGAAGATAAATGACCCTGATCTGATGAAACTTATAGAAGAATTCAAAATTTTTGATGATTTTGATGAAAATATTCTTGATAAGAAAATTACAAATAAAACACTGTCTTCGGGCCAGATGCAAAAAGTATCTTTTATAAGAGCCTTTGCTAGCGGATGCGACATTTTGTTTTTGGATGAGTCAACTGCTAATTTAGACAAAGAAACAAAACTGCAAATATCACAAATATTAAATACAAAAAAAATTACAATAATAAACTCAACGCATAATCCTGAAGATTTTAAACATGACTTTCATTTTGAGATAGAAGTTAAAAATGATAAAAGTAGAGAATTATTAAAGCCTTAGAATTCTGAATTCAAATGAATGCTATAACTTATATATTTTCAGGGGGAAGAGGAGAAAAACTTTCTAGAGAAGACAAAATAGCAAGTGACTTTTTTTACGGGTTTCTTGAATTAAAAAAAGATTATGAAGATACACATTTTATTGAATTAAAAAACAATGAAACAAGTTTTTTTGATAAATTAATTATTAAAGTTTTTAAATTACCTATATACTTTAATAAATTTTTGAGTATTAAAAATTTTAAAATTCTAAAATCTTCAAAATATATTATTTGTATTAATGAAACGTCCTATTTGACCTCTTTGCCACTAAATATTATTTTCAAGTTGATTTATAAAAAGAAGGTATTTTTTTTCCCAATGGGTCTAGTTGATAAATATTTAGATGGAAATTTTCTTAGTAAATTAGTTATAACTTTTTCATTAAGATTTTCTGATAAAGTTTTTTTCATTGGTAAAGGAGAGATGCAGGCAGCTTTTAAATATATGAAAAAGCAGTCTAAAAAATTTGAATATATACCTTTTTCAGTTGATACAAATTTTTGGAAAGGAGAACCTAGTAAAACAGAATCAATTAAGAATATTCTTTTTATAGGAAATGATAAAAATAGAGACTACAAGCTATTAAATAATTTAATTAAAAATAATAAACAGTATGACTTCACAGTGATTACAAATAACAATCAGTTTATTGTGACCGAAGATAAGAATTTATTTTTCATTAAAGGTGATTGGAGAACTCACATTTTAACAGATGAAGATATTCTAAATGAGTATAGAAAGGCCGACTTGGTTGTATTGCCAATAAAAAACACAACTCAGCCAAGTGGACAAAGCGTTGCATTACAGGCTATGGCTACAAATACCCCAGTAATGATTACTAAAACAGATGGATTTTGGGATAATGATAAATTTCATGATAAAAAAAATATAATTTTTCTTACAGACAATAACTTATCTAGCTGGTCAGAATGTATAAAATATTATTCGGATGATATGTCTTTACTAAATTCAATTGCAAAGAATGGAAAACAAACTGTCGATGAGTTTAACAATATTGAAAAATTTTCAAAATATTTTAAATCTTTAATTGTTAGAAATTAATTTATAATCTTCTATAAATTCACTTATCACTAAGAGTTTAAAAATTCTTAGTGAATTAATCCTTGATTTAATTAGAAAAAGTTTTCTTACATTAATTAAATCAATAAAATCTAGTTTTTTAATAATTGACAATACTTCTTCTTTGTTACTAAAAATCCAGTTTTCTAGATCAAAAACAAATCCCATTTTTTTTCTATTGAGAAATTCCTTATCGAAGTCATAACTTAATTTATTTTTTAACAATTGTTTAGGGTTATCTATATTATGAAACGACATATTTGTTGAAAAGATATACTCTATTAATTTGTGATCAACAAACGGAGATCTTATTTCTAAAGAGTTGGCCATTGCAGTCCTATCAACTTTGTACAACATCATCTCTGAAAGATAAAAGTTATAATCAGAAAGCATTAATTTTTTTAAATTAGATATATCAGAATTCATATAGGATTCACCAAAATTTAAATCTTCCTTTAATGACAAAAATTCAAGAAACTTTTTATCAATCGTATATGCAATAAATTTGTTTTCTAAAGATTTTGAATACTTAAGAATATTACTTCCTGTCCCTAGGAATGGTGGATAAACGTTATATAGATTTTCAATAAATTTGTACATTGTTTTAGAATTTTTGAGTGATAAGTGTATTTTTTCATACCCTCCTAGCAGCTCATCTCCGCCATCACCTGAAATTGCTACTTTGTAGTTTTCTGAAATTAATTTATAAATCAAATATGAAGGGATAATTGATGGATCAGCATAAGGCTCATCAAGTTCTTTCAAAATTTTTAAGGGATTATCAAATAAATTTTTACCATCAATTATCGCTGTTTTATTGGTTGTAGAGTACTTTTGAGAAACTATTTCAGCCCAAAAAGATTCATCATATTTACTATTTAAATTTTTTACATTAAATGTGACTACTTCTTCATTGTTTGTTTTATTTTCAGAAATAGACTTTACAAGTGAAGTGGAGTCTATACCTCCAGAGAGTAGAGTTGCAATTGGCACATCTGCAATCATTCTTTTCTTTACTGCAGAATTAAACAAATCAAAGAAAGTATTTTCGTTGAAATTATCATCACCAACATAATCAAGAATATCCCAATATTTATATTCAGATGTCTTTGATAAATTATCTAGTGAAAATTCAATAAGTTGGCCTGGGAGTACTTTTTGGATGTGTTGATCAAGAGTGTGGGGTGACGGTATTACACCAAAATTCAAAAAATTTATGATTTGCTTTTTATCAATATCAAAAGATTTCTTGTATTTTAAGATAGATTTAAAATTTGAACCAAAAATAATTTCATTGTTTGATCTAAAGAAATAAAGTGGTTTTTGTCCAACTCTGTCGCGAACTAGTATCAAACTATTTTTTCTTTCATCCAAGAAAGCAAATGCAAATTGTCCCTCAAGCTTGTTAATAAACTCTTTACCAAAGTAGGTTAAACCATTAAGCAGCGTTTCAGTATCTGAATGAGAGGTATTAAAATGTATATTTTTATTTTCCATTTCATCCCTGAGGTTTGAAAAATTATAAATTTCTCCATTAAACATAAGGATGGTACTTTCTTTATGTACTTCCATTGGTTGAGATGCCTTTTCAGATAAGTCCAAAATAGAAAGTCTATGAAAAGAAAATACGATGTTATTTGATGATTTTTTTAAATACTTTTGGACAGCTTTTTGTTCATCAGGTCCCCTACATGACAAATATTGATCACATTCATTAATTAAGTTGTTCTGTATATCGTTCTTTGATATTACTCCTATGAATCCACACATAGATTTCTATCCTTTTGATAATTTTTTTAAATGCTCTTTAATTTTTTCTATTTTCATATGATATATAAGTTTGTCTATGATGGTAATTTTTCGATAAAAGTATATTGGAGAATTTATTCTTTTTTTATAATTTAAATAAAACAATAATTTTTTAAAAATATTATATTTTCTTTGCCTAACTGTCAAAAATGGATATTGAAACTGACTAATATCAAATTGACTAAAATTTTGCTCTTGATCAAGTATCGTTTCAACTCCGTTTAATTTACTGAGAACACTTAAAATGCTTTGGTCACTTCTATTTTCTATAAACCCGTTAATTTGATCAATTTTATCGTATTCAAGTGTTATTATTTTTGGATCATGATTAATAATATCTAAAAAACCATTAACAATATTCAATGAAACTTCATTTTTTTTCATAAATAGTGTGTTTGCAGAAAGCTGATCAGAATTAGCTATTTTTGAATTTTTATCCACTTTAAAGTAGTCAAGTATTTGTTTGCTTGTCCATTCATATTCTTTAAACGCTGGAAGTCGAAAGCGTAAATTACCACTTTTTGAGGATTCCAAAAGCTCAAAGTAATAATGAAGCCTGTCTATTCCGAGTGGGTTAAAACTAGATCCCGCACTGGAATAAGTGATCGAGTCGCCAAAGTTAATTTTTGAAAGCAATTGATTAAGAACATCAACTTTCCATATCCAAAAGCCATATCCTCTTTTAATTTTAAGAATTTCAGAAAATTTACTTTTAAAATCTGGGGTGAGGTCTTCAGGACCCATTTCAATAGCTTCATCATAAAATCCAGAATTTTTTACTAAATTTACAATGTGTTTTCTTTGTAACTTGAAATCCTTTGATCCAAAAGTTACAAAATATTTTTTACTCATAAGAAAATTATAATTTTTCATATAAGCATTAAACTTAATTAGTGAATAAAAAAGATAATATTTCTAAACTAATTACTAACTATGCTAATTTAACTAAAGCTAGCGATAATTTCCTTCCGATAGTAACAAAAATACCTGTGACTGGAAAAGTTTTAGATGAAGAAGACATACATAATGCAATAGATGCTTGTTTAGATGCTTGGTTAACGTCTGGTGATTATCAAGATAAATTTGAAAAAGCTATTTCAAATTATTTAAATTTAAGACATACATTGATGGTCAATAGTGGTTCTTCCGCTAATCTTTTGGCTTTGACAGGTTTAAAAATATTAAATAACTTACAGGATGGAGATGAGGTAATTACATGTTCTGTTGGTTTTCCCACTACCATAAACCCAATAATACAAAATGGACTAGTCCCTGTCTTAATTGATGTGGACTTAAAGACTTTAAATATATTGCCAGATTTAATAGAAAAATCTATTACTAATAAAACAAAAGGCATAGTGATAGCCCATACTTTAGGGAATCCTTTTCAACTTGATGATATTAAAAAAATATGCGAAACATATAATTTATTTTTAATGGAGGATAATTGTGATGCCTTCTCTTCAAAGTATGGAGAAGATTTCACAGGTACTTTTGGAGATGTTTCAACCTTATCTTTTTACCCCGCACACCACATAACAACAGGTGAGGGAGGGGCAGTTTGTACAAGTAATACAAAATTGAAAAAAATATTAGAATCTTTAAGAGATTGGGGCAGAGATTGTTATTGCCCACCCGGAAAAGATAACACTTGTAAAAAAAGGTATGATTGGCAGCTAGGAGGTTTGCCACATGGTTATGATCATAAATATATCTATTCAAATATTGGTTACAATTTAAAAGCAACCGACATGCAAGCGGCTATAGGCTTAAGCCAAATTCAAAAATTAGACCAATTTAGAGAAAAAAGAATTCTGAATTATAATTATCTTTTCGAAAATTTTTCAGAAATTGAAAGTTTTAATTTAGCAGAATCATACGAGAAATCTTCTCCAAGCTGGTTTGGTTTTCCAATTACTATAAATAAAAAAGCAAAATATTCTCGTTTAGAATTAATAAAATTTTATGATGAAAAAAATATTGGTACAAGATTATTATTTGGAGGAAATATTTCGCTTCAACCCGCCTATGAAGGTATCAAATTTAAAATTCCACATAAACTTAACAATACAGATATAGTTATGAATAATTCATTTTGGCTTGGAGTTTATCCTGGCTTAAGTACTGAAATGTTAGATTTTGTTATAAAGTCTACAAAAGAATTTATATCTCAGCATTAAAGTGATTTGATAATTCTTTTTGATAATTAATCGGCAAAAGACATAATTGTAAATTTGATTTCATAATTTTGTTACTTGTCTTACCTTTAAATATTATTTTTGGTTTACTTTGGATGGTTGATAAAAAGATATCAACGTAATCCTTAAGTGAAATTCCATTGCCAAAAAAATTGACTTTCGAATATTTATTAAAATTAAAATTATGATCTAAATTATTAAGAAAATCTATAAATTTTTTAATATGAATTGGAAATATTAAAGTTTTACTATTTGAATTAAGAATAATTTCATCTGTATTTTGATTTTTAATTAAATATTTATCAATTTTTTCTCTTGGGTCATTCTCTCCGTACAAATCGCCCATAAATATCCTCATATATTTGTAGTTGAATTTAGAAGAGAAAGTATAAAAAATTAGATTATTTATTTTTTTAAAAATAACATACATGTTCAATTGTTTGTTTAGTAAAAAATGCCAATACGTATCTAAGAAAATTACTTTATCAATTTTAAAATGGAACAATAATTTTAGAGGAATGAGGACTGAAACATAAAAATTATTAATTACTGAATATTGCTTGGAAGATGATCCAGCAAAATGGAAAAAATAATCAAATTTGATATCTTTATTAATTTTATGCATTTGAGAAATTATAAATTTATTACTATTTTCTAAATTTATTTGCGATTTTGAATTTTTATTAATTAAACAATAAAAATTTGCATTTAAATTTTTCAACACTTCTTCACCTAAATAGGAAGAAGATCCAGAAATTAAAATGTTCATTATAATTTAAAGTAAATTGCTATCTGTCTTTTTGCTGTATCAAAAACATCATTAGGTTCGTTTTTTTCAATTTCAGCAACAAGTTTGGCTAAATTTTTAATATCTATTTCTGAACTCCAATTTAAAATATTTTTAGCTTTTGTTGAGTCTATTTTTAATACATTAGTTTCTATTAAATCAGATTTCTCAGAAGTTACAGACTTGACTTTTCTATTAAGCTCATCGTCAAATTCACCAAGCAACTCAGACACTGTAGTTTGCTTTGTGTCGGATGATAGATTAAATATTTCAGATTTTCTATTTTCATAACAATATTCACTACTCAATAGGTAGCCATTTAGTGAATCAAATACATGTATCCATGGTCTTACTGAATTAGGATTACGTAAAATTAATTCTTTTTTCTTTTTAAAAGAGTCAAAATAATCAGTAAGTACTCTATCCTGACCCCTATCCCAAGCACCAAGAACATTGCCAGAACGAATTATGTTTATGTTTTTATTTGAAGATAATTTGTTTATAGAGAAGAGTTCAATTAATTTTTCTTTCGTATATTTACTAAAACTGTAAAACTCATTAAAACCAAGCATGTCTTCTTCTTTATTATTCTCAGAAGGGTTTCTATAAACCTTATCAGTAGTTGAGATTGTTAAAAGTTTTGCTGTAATTGAACTATTAAAGAAATCTAATATCTTGTAAGTACCCAAAACATTCGTTGTCATAGTTTCTTCTGGAAATTTATATGCAACAGAAACAAGGCTTTGAGCGGCAAAATGAAAAATTATTTCTATTTCAGATTTTTCTAATTCTTTTTTAATATATGTCGATTTTTCAACATTTAAATCAATAAAGTATTCTTTTTTAAAAATATTTTTGTCTTCAATAAATTGGTAAAAGTTATCATTTTTTTTATTTGAAAGTCCGTAAACTTCAGCACCTAATAAATAAAGGATTAAACTTAACCAACTTCCCTTAAACCCCGTATGACCAGTTACAAGGACTTTTTTATTTTTCCAAAAATTTTTATTAGCTTTATTTGCCATTTTTTAAATATTTTTCCAGAACTTCAAGATCTCTGATTGTGTCAACAGGTTGCCAGAAACCAGTATGTTTATATGCAGATAAATTTGATGTCTTTGCTAAATGCTCAAGAGGTTCTTTTTCAAAAAGGGTCATTTTATTTTTAATTAATTCTTTAACTTCCCTTTTTATGACAAAAAATCCCCCGTTAATCCAAGTATCTTTGTTATTAACTTTTTCGTTGAATTCAATAACATCATTTTCAAATAGCTTTAAACTACCAAATCTAGCTTGTGGTTGAACAGCTGTTACAGTTGCGAGTTTCTTAGATTTATTAAAAAAAGAAAATAGATTATTTATATTTATATCAGAAATTCCATCACCGTATGTCAAGAAAAATTCTGTATCTTCAAAATAATTTAAAGCAACTTTTATCCTTCCGCCTGTCATGCTTTCTTGACCAGTATCGAGTACAAGTACTTTTGATAAAGTTTCCAGTTGAAACAAATTTTCATTTTTTGATATTTTTTTAGAATTAGATTCAAGATAATTAATTAATTTTTCTTGTTTATATCCTCCCAATAAAACAAAAAAATCTACACCATATTTTTCGTAATTCTTAATTATATGGATAAAAAGCGGTCTTCCATTTGCTTCAATTAAAGGCTTGGGAATATTTTCAGTGTATTCTTTAATTCTTGTTCCCTTACCACCTGCAAGGATTAAAGTTTTTAACATAAAGCAAGTATAACAATTAGGGGATAATTTAATATGTAAGTATTTACTAAACCAATATTTTCAGAGTGATATTATTTATTCATGCATGATATTTATCAAATAGAAAATACAAAGTATTTGGATCCTGAAAAAGAATATTTTGATCCAAATCTTTATCCAAGATTTCAAGAAAATTACTTAAACTTTAAAAACCAACTAATTTCTGATGCAAACTCAAATAGTAACTCCACATACTACAAATTTGGTGATGGTGATTATTTATTATTCAAAAATGAAAAGCATGGAACTACAAAACCTGGAGTACGAGATATTAAAAAAAGTTTTAGACCAATCGATATACCAACAATAAAAAAATTTGCACATACGTACGATAAGTACTTTTGTGAAATAATTAATTTCAAATTAATGAACGAAGTGCTTGAAAAAAATATTGATTTTCCTGCTGAATATTTATATGCAAGCGTTGCAAACAAATGGTTTTTTTCAGCATTTAATAAAATTGCAATTATTGGTTCTACGACAAAACTTGAATTAATTTATGAACTTATGAAACATAATGAATATAAGGAATATTTAGGAGTTGAAAGTTTTTATGACCTAATTCCTATTCCACAGACTGGAGCTTTAACAAATAGTGAAAAAATATACAATAAAATTAAAAGCCGTGTGGAAAAATCTAACCCAGATATATATTTAGCAGGAATTGGTTTGGCTCAAAACACACTTTTACACTCATTAAAAAAATCTATAAATGCACCAATAATATCAGTAGGCAGTGGTGTTGATGCAATAGCAGGTGTGATTGATATTTACAGGCCTTATTATGGTTCTTGGACAAACTTTAGATTAAATAATTCAAAAATATACAAAAAAATCAAAGATCCCGTGTTGTATACAACAAAAACTGGAGAAAATGTTAAATTCTTATAAGAGTTAATATCTATAAATCATTATGAAAGTTTTTTTAGTAGGCCACAAAGGAAGCAAGAAAATACTTCAAGCTAGCTCATATTTAGCTAAAAAATATTTACCAAGCGATTTTGAAATCTTCTATGTTAATTTTGGTTATTTTGATGAGAGAAAATTAAATGAGTGTAAATATTTAAACATTGGAAACTTTCGACTCAAAGGAATTAACAGCTGGTCGTTTTATATGTATCAATTGTTTAGCAATATTGATGATGAATATGTAATTTTTTCATTAGATGATTATTTATTAAGCAAAAAATTAAATGAAGATAATTTTAACTCCTTACTTAAGAATTTAAAATTAAATGAAAATTATGTAAGTGCTGAACTTTCAATATCTCCAGAAGAAAAATATAGCGACACATACAGTTCAAATGATATATATGTTTATCCCGATAGTTATAGTTTCACTGTTAATACACAGTATAGAGTTTGGAAAAGAGAGTATTTGTGTGAAATATTTAAGATCACTACAAATCCTTGGAGTTTTGAAATTGATGGATCAAAATTTTTAAATGAGTCAAATTATAAAAGTATAGCCCACTGTTCAAATGTACTAAATTACCCGGAAATATCATCACTATCTAAAAGAAATAAAAATAAAATTTCTGTATTAGGAAATAAAGATAAAGACATAGAAGACCTAATTGATTTAGGATATTTAAAAGAAGAAAACCTGATATTAGGACAATGGAAAAAAGGAACTCCAAGATATTCTGAGTTTAAAAATAATCAATATGGGATTCTTGAATATATTGAAGATAATAGTGAAAAGAAATATTATAAGCTTATGTTAGATAAGTGCTTAAATTGATATAAATAGATAGTATTGTTTAATGAAGATGAAAAAAATACTTATTACTGGTGGAAGTGGTTTTTTAGGGAAAAATTTATCTAAAAAGTTGTCTAATAATTATGAAATTTTTTGCACGGCAAGAAATCAAAAACAACTACAGCAATTAAAAAACAATGTAGATTTACAAATATTGCCAGGTGATGTTACGAGTTACCACTCAATCAACGAAGTAATCAGTAGAGTTAAACCAGAAATTGTTATTCATGCTGCAGCAACTAAATTTGTAGGACTTTCAGAAAAGTTTCCAAATGAATGTATAGATGTAAATATTCTTGGCAGCCAAAATGTCTTAAGGTCATCAATAAACAATAAAGTTGATTATGTTCTTGGAATTTCAACCGACAAAGCTACATCACCAATAGAAAACTTTTATGGTCACTCAAAAGCTGTGATGGAGAAACTATTTACGTTAAGCGATGGAGAATACAATACAAGATTTAGTTGTGTTCGTTATGGAAATGTTACTTGGTCAACAGGTTCAGTTTTTCCTATATGGGAAGATATGACAAATAAAGATAACCATGTTGTCTCTACAGGTCCTGAAATGAGTAGATTCTTTTTTTCAATTGATGATGCAACAAAGTTAATTGAAGATTCAATTGAAAATCAAGAAAAAATATATGGAAAAATTTTGTCAATTCCAATGAAGGGAGTTAAGGTAAGTAGAATTTTAGATGTTTGGTGTTCTGAGTTTGATTGTGATTGGTCGGTTGGAGAAATTAGATCAGGAGACAGACCGTTAGAGTACTTAATATCAGATCAAGAGAAATTTAAAACTTCAAAGATAAAATTTAATAACCAGGATTATTTTTTACTTAACCTTAAGGAACATGCAGAGCTAAACGATTTAAAAACCCATTACTCTTCATTAAATGCAGAACAATATAGTGATGAAGAGATTAGAAATTTGATAGTTAATAAACCTAATCAAGAATTTCTTTAAATTCCTATGAGTAATTTCAGCTCAGTTATTTTGGCTGCGGGGTATGGAAAAAGAATGTTACCTTTTACAGCTAATACTCCTAAGCCTTTGCTTCCTGAATTAAATAATTCTTTATTACTAAATCAAATTAAATTTTTAAAAAAATTTACATCAAATATTTGTGTTACTATCGGTTTTCAAAAAGATAAAATGCTTGATGCTCTTAAGCTTTATGAAATTAATGATTATATTTATTCCCAAGATAAAGGAAATGCTTTCTGGCTAAATAAATTAGAAGAACATAAAAAAGAAAGCCCTATCGTTGTTATTACATCTGATAATTTAATGGATATCAATCTAAATACTCTTATTGATGAGTATTACGAAAAAGATGAAAAATCTATAATTGTTTCTACAGATTCTAAAGAGGGTACACACGATAAACTTGAAGTAAATAAGGATAATCAAATATTGTCAATGAATTATCAAAATATTGCTGGAAAAATAGCTTCTGGTCTTCAAGTTTTAAACCCGAAAGATTTATATACTGACGAACTATTATTTGATGATTTTCATGAGGTATGGTCATTACTGATAAATAAAAAACGATTAATTGTTTCTGAGTTACAACCAAAAAAATGGATAAGCGTAGATACTATTGAAGATTTAAATAAAATGAAAATTTTTTTCGATGAGGATCAAAGTAGATTTTAGAAATTTGTAGTGTTTTTAGTATTTTAAATAGAGTAACTTTCAAAACCCTTGTGGGCGCTACAGGATTTGAACCTGTGACTTCTTCCTTGTAAAGAAAGAACCAATTAATACTAGGTATTATCACAGAGTACCAATTTATAGAGTCAATGAACTTAAGCTCTTTCAAAAAGATATCAGAGGTTATCAGAGAGCGCATATGGTTTTGAGAAAAATGTGCGGTTTTTGTGCGGTTAAATAATTACTGTTAATCATTCAAATATCCAATAAATAGAGGCAGGTGTACTCTATTTAAATGAAGCTTTAAGAAAGGAACTAATGTCATGACATTAATCGATGGAGTGTATACAGATTTAGAAAAACCATTGCTGTACATTCATATTTTGGCAGGATTTGTTTCTTTAGGCACAGCGTATCTTTTACTTTTTTTAAAAAAAGGCGACAAGCGTCATAAAAAGTATGGAATGTATTATGTCTACGGTATGTCAACTATTTTTGTAACCGCTATACCACTGAGCATGATGGGTGTTGTGCAACCATTTTTGTTTGCGATAGCAATTTTCTCATTTTATTTTGCTATTGCTGGATATAGACAAGCAAAAGTCCGAACTGGCGCTAGGGAGAATGTGGATAAAGCTCTCACATTGCTAATGTTTATTGCTGGAGTATTGTTATTTCTAAACGCTGCAGGACTAATTAATTATGGTTTTTATGGACAGTTTGAAGGAATGAATACTATATCAATAATTTTTGGAATTGGATGTATGTATATCACAGCATATGATCTCAATAGATATAGAAAAACAGATAAACCGAATTTTTACGACAGAACCAACACTCATTTAAATCTTATGCTCGCTGGAACAATTGCTGCTACTACTGCATTTATCAGTACTATTGAATTGTTCCCACAAGAGTGGATGAACTGGGCAATGCCTAACGTATTTCTAGTTCCAGTTATTGTGTATTTCTCTAGAAGAGAGTTAGCAAAAAAAGCCTAAGCGCTATTTATAAATGTGCGGTTTTTGTGCGGTTTTTTGTATTTAGTAGGGTAGATTTCTGAAAAACCCTTGTGGGCGCTACAGGATTTGAACCTGTGACTTCTTCCTTGTAAGGGAAGCGCTCTGCCGGACTGAGCTAAGCGCCCTTAATATCTGTGAAATCATATTAGTTTCCTTTATGATTAAATGGTGGATAATTTAACAGTTGTGATTCCTTTTTACAATGAGGAAAAATTTATTGTCCAATCTTTAAATAGAGTTTTAAAATCTAACATTGCCGATGAAATAATTCTAATTGATGATGGTTCTACTGACAGCTCTTTTAAATTAGTTAGTGAAACTATTGATTCAATAAGTTTTGCAAAGGTTTTAAAAAATAATAAAAATCTAGGTAAAGGCAATGCGTTAAATATTGCAAGAGAGTATATAAATACAAGCCATATTGTCATTCATGATGCTGATTTAGAATATAATCCTGAAGATATATTGAAAATGATTGAAAAATCAAATCTTTCGCCAAATTCACTTATCCTAGGAACAAGATTTAAAGGGAACGAGTCCAGAATCAATGTTTACAAAAGAACATATTTCGCTAACAAACTGATATCTTTATTTTTTTCAATTATTCATAGTTTTAAAATTTCAGATGTAGCTTCATGCTATAAACTTATGCCATCAAATTTTTTGCAAAATCTAAATATAAAGGAAAACAGTTTTTCAATTGAAGTTGAAATTCTGGCCAAGTTTTTAAAATATAATAAATCAATAATTGAAGTACCTATAAGTTATCAGGGTAGAAGCTATGAAGAAGGCAAGAAAATAAAAACAATTGATGGAATTAGATATATTATAAAAACAATAAAGTACAAATTTTTTGACTGAAAATTAATTATTTAAACTAAAAATTAGTTTTGCGTAAGCATAGGAAAAAATAAATATCAAAATATTCGCTATTGCTAAATAATAAATGTTTAAATTGTAATAAACATCAGCGTAAGTTAAAAAACTACTAGCTTGCTCAATATTTATACTATCTAGAATGGAAGAGTCATTAAGTAAATTTCTTAAATTGAATAATTTAAGAAAATCTACGACATAAATATTTCTCAAAATAGCACTTAAAATAGTTTCATAATTTGTAAAAGCTTTAATCACTTCTATGTAATAATTTTCAGCTGTAAAACCCACTTGTGTTCCCCAAAGTGTCTCACCAGATTTTAAGGTCAGTTTTTCAGAAGAATAAAAAAATAAATAACCAATATAAGAAAAAAAAGTTAAAAATTTAGTAATCATTATTTGACGATGGTCACTTAAATATTTACAAACAAGTAAAGTGGAGAGAGGGATGACTCCAACTAATAATCTTTGTCCATACGCAACCTCTCTACCTTGCCATATTAACAAAGGAAGAGAGCTAGCTCCAAAATATAAAAACAAATAGAACACGCTTAGTTTATTTTCGTTTTTTCTGAATTGTTTAGTAAAAAATAATATCACTCCCAAAAAAACAATTGGAGTAGAGTAAATAATACCCATATTTGTGGAAAAAAATAAGTTTGGTATTTTCAGAAATCCGTTTAAAAATTGTTCAATATTTATTGTAGAAGTATACTCATTCATATTTTCACCATACGTATTAAGAAGCATATAATTTCTTTCGTACAATTTTCTTGAAAGTAAAACGTAAATAGTTGAAAATAATGAAAATTCACCAAAATAAATAACAATTGATTTGGAATTAAATTTAAATTTATCTCTATAAACAAAGATAAGAATTAATGAATATAAAAATGTTGAAGGACGAGTTATTGCAAGGAAAAAATAAGTCGTAAGCATTAATAATATTTCAGTTTTATTTAAAGGCTTATCCTTATTTTTTTCAAATATATAAATCAATGTACAACACAAAAAAAATTCTGCTGCGTGTGCCATCAAGAATCGTGTAGAAACAAAATGAATCAATGAACTTAATAAGCCACAAAAAATTACTAAACCAGAGTATTTATTGTTAAATCTTTTAACAATTTTTGATAAAAAAAATGTTCCTAGATATGAATAAAATAGCCCAGAGGCAAAAAAGCCTAAATATGCAAATGATTTTACTGGGTTTGACCTTGTAGTTTCTACAGAATTATCAATAACTTTGTCTAATTGATAAAACAAAAATACAAAAGGAGACGCTAAATACCCGGCACCTGGTGGATGCGATGGAACATTTGTTTCTGAATTAAAAATATTACTATCAAATTTATAGTCATTTTTATAATCTAGATCGTAGTCAAAAGCTATAGTTGCTGAATGCAACCAATAAGACATATCGTCTCCAGGAATACCTAGATTTTGATTGTTAAACAACCATAATGGTTTGAACAAGAGTGATAAAATAAAAATACAAAAAATTACATTTCTATTTTTTTTAAGGGTATTAGACATATATTAAGCATTATCCTTAAATTTTATTGAATTAAACATATCTAAGTATTCTTTAAAGCCATTTGGAATAGCATACTGTTTTGATTTTTCATACGCATATTCTGTATTAGGAATAGCATTTTGAAAATTATCCATATCAAATAATGAACTACTGTGCAAAAATTCTGACGCAACGCCAACATTAGTTGAAATTATTGGAGTCTTAGATAAACCACACTCAATGATTGCTTGGGGTCCACCCTCTAATCTTGATGAAACTATATAAAGGTCCAAGCAATTATAAAGTTCATTAAGCACTGTTGTATCAACCATTTCAAAATATCTATAGTCAATATTTGAATTTTCTAACTCTTTAATCACATACTGGCGTCTTTTTCCAGAAAGAAGAACTATTAATTTGTCGGACTCCTCACTTTTAGACTTTATTATTTTTACTAACCTATCAGGGCCTTTAATTAATTTTGGACTTTTTAAGTCACTTCCCTCAGTGTCTCGTTGAAAAGATCCTAATATATATGCATCTACAGGTAGATCATATTTTTTTCTTAATTTATCTTTATCATGGATTTTATACCAAGTATTTTGATTACCCCAAAATGGAATATAAATTATCTTTTTATTAGTTATTTTCTCCAATTCTTTTTTTGTTTTAAGAGAAATTACATGATAAACATCTACAAAACCGTCTCTTTTATTAAAGTCTTCGATTTGTTTAGGTTCAAAATCTTTATCTTCAAGGTGATAAATAGAACAAACTACTTTTTTATCCAGTAAGTGTTTTTTTCTTATTTTTTTCCAAAGCCATGGTGCAACTATCCAAATGATTTCTGATTTTTTAATTGACTCGACAGATATTTCGCTATTGTATTGATACCATTCACTTCTCAATCTATCAATTATCCATGATTCATTAAGGTTAGTTAAATAAACTTTCATACAATTGTAGATTAGCCAATATTGTTGAATAAAATTAAATAATGGGCAAACAAAATATTTTGATTACAGGAATCAGTGGCCAAGATGGTGCATTTTTAGCAAATCGATTTTTATCTGATAATTCGACCAAATATAATATTTATGGAACTTCAAGACAAAAATCATCTTTAGCTTTAAAGAAGATAAATAGCTTGGGATGTAATGTTAATGATTTAAAAATTGTACAAACAGATTTAACTGATTCTTCTGAAGTTTTGAAACTTATTAGTGATATTAAACCTAATCAAGTATTTAACCTTACTGGCCCTAGCTCGGTATATGACTCAATAAATAATGCTAATTATTTTGAAACTACAATTAACAAAATATTTGATAATTTAGTCAATGCCTTTATCCATCTAAGAATTTTTCCAGTTTTTTTTCAAGCATGTTCTTCTGAAATGTTTTCAAAAAAAAACTCAATGCCACTTAATGAAGAATCAATTTTTGATCCACGTACTCCATATGCAAATGCAAAATTTACAACATTTGAAAAGACTAATCTTCTAAAAGAAAAGTATGACTGGAATATAAAGTCTGGGATAATGTTTAATCATGAATCTGAATTGAGAGATAGTAATTATTTATTTATGAAAATTTTTAATTCTGCAAAATTAATAAAGTCTAACAAACAAGACTCTTTAGAATTAGGCTCTATTGATATTGCAAGAGATTGGTCTTTTGCTGGGGACGTAGCAAATGCCATGTTTCTAATGAATCAGTCAGATCATGTAAATAATTTTGTTATAGGATCTGGAAAGGCAACAACCATTAAAGAACTCATAAGTAAGGTATCGTCCTTATACGAAATTAATTTAGAAAAATATATTGTTGTTAATCCATCACTAATGAGACAGGGAGATCCTGATATTATAGTTTCTGACCCATCCCTGATTAAACAATTATTAAATTGGAGTCCTGAGTACACTCTTGACGCTTTGCTAGAAAGAATTTATAGAAAATTAAATTAGCTACACCCTAAAGAATTTCCACAATTTAAACATTTGTAACAAGAACCATTTCTAATTGTAATGTGTCCACAATCAGGACAAGCAGGAGCGTCTCCCATCATATCCCCGAGAACCTCTTGAACGGTTGTGACAGAATTAGAAACAGTTTCTATTATTTCCTGCTCATCAGCTTCTTTAACCTTAGTTACAAACTGCACTTCTTGAGCTTTTGCTTTAGGCTCAGTAGTTTGAACGTTGCTTGATACTTCAGTTTCTTGAACTGGTTCAGCAATTTGTGTTTCTTGAACTGGTTCAGCAATTTGTGTTTCTTGAACTGGTTCAGCAATTTGTGTTTCTTGAACTGGTTTATCCTTTGGTGGTACTTGAACAATGTCAGTTCTGTTTAAATATTCAAGACCCAAAGCTCTAAAAACATAATCAACAATTGAATTACTCATTTTTATGTTTTCATGACCTTCAACCATCCCCCTAGGTTCAAAAGTTTGGAAAGTAAACGTGTCTACAAACTCCTCGAGTGGAACACCATATTGAAGCCCTTTTGAAACAGCTATAGCAAAGCAACCCAAAACACCTTTTAGTGTGGCACCTTCTTTTGCTATATCAATAAAGACTTCTCCCAGTGTTCCGTCAGGGTATTCTCCTGTTCTTAGGTACACTTTATGTCCGGCTACCCTTGCTTCTTGTGTCCAACCTTGTCTTCTCTCTGGGAGTAAAAACCTTGGCCTATTTACACCTGCATATGCTTGAGTTGGACTTGTACCAGGAGCATAGTTGCCTTGTACGAGCATTGCTTCTTCTTCAAGAATTTTACTGACCTCAGGATCGCTCTCATCGGAGTCACCTTCATCAGAAGAAGCTGAAAGTGGTTGAGATGCTTTTGATCCGTCACGGTAAATAGCTATAGCTTTTACACCAATTTTTGCCGCTTCAAAATAACAATCTTCAATATCTTCTATGCTTGCTTCATTTGGCATATTTACAGTTTTTGAAATTGCACCAGATATAAATGGTTGAGCTGCAGCCATCATTCTGACATGACCCATATAATGAATAAAGCGTTCGCCATCTTTTCCACATTTGTTTGCACAGTCAAAAACATCTAAATGCTCATTTTTCAAATATGGAGCACCTTCAATTTTTTGAGTTCCACAAATGTGAAGGTTTGCTTGTGTAATTTCATTTCGAGAATACCCTAGGGTTTCAAGTAAATTGAAATCAAATGATGTATAAGTCTCTTCCTCTATACCCAAGCCTTTTAATGTTTCTTCACCTAATACAAAAACGTTAAAAGCATGTTGAATTTCAAAAGCACCTGGAAGTGCGGCTTCTATTTTTGCAACATCTTCTTCACTCAATCCTTTTTCCATCAGCGTTTTTTTATTTATATAAGGGGAGTCGTTTAATGACATAGATCCAATTACGTAATTAATTATTTCATCAACTTCATTGGATTTGTAGCCGAGTGCATCTAATGCAGGCCCAATTGACTGGTTAGCTATTTTCATATAACCACCACCAGCAAGTTTTTTGAATTTCATTAATGCAAAGTCAGGTTCTACACCAGTTGTATCACAATCCATTAATAATCCAATTGTTCCTGTTGGAGCCAAAACTGTTGCCTGTGCATTTCTATAACCATTTTTTGTTCCAAGCTCTACAGCATCATCCCAAGAAGCATGGGCAGCTTCTAAAAGGTATTCAGGACAAAGTTCCTGATCAATTGCAATAAGATCATGGCTTAAGCCTTCATAGTCATTTGAGTCATAAGCAGCTTTTCTATGGTTATTCATTACCCTCAACATATTTTCAGAATTTTCTTTGTACTTAGGAAATGGCCCAACAATGCCTGCCATTTCAGCAGAGGCTTTATAAGCTTCTCCTGTAAGCATCGCAGTTAAGGCACCGGCAATAGCTCTTCCTAGTTTTGAATCATACGCAATACCTTTTCTCATCAAGAGAGAGCCTAAGTTTGCATAACCCAGCCCCAAAGTTCTATAGTCATAAGAACCCTGAGCAATTTCTTTTGATGGAAACTGTGCCATTTCAACAGAAATTTCAAGAACAATTGTCCAAATTCTGAGGGCATGTTTGTAAGATGCAACATCAAAAATTTGAGTTTCATCATCATAAAATTTAACGAGATTAAGACTCGCTAAGTTACATGCTGTATTGTCTAAGAATAGATATTCAGAACATGGATTAGAAGCTCTAATTCTTCCGCCCATAGGTGAAGTATGCCATTCATTTATAGTTGTATCATACTGGACACCAGGATCTGCACACCTCCACGCTGCATCAGCAATTTTGTTCCAAAGATCTCTTGCTTTCACAGTTTTCATAACAGAACCATCTGTTCTTGCTATTAGATCCCAATCACCATCTTCTTCAATTGCAGTTAAAAATTCAGTAGGAACTTTTACTGAGTTGTTTGAATTTTGACCAGAGACAGTTGCATAAGCTTCACCATTGAAGTCAGCAGGGTATCCGGCTGCAATTAGTGCTCTCGCCTTATCCTCTTCAATAGCTTTCCACTCAATAAAGTCTTCGATATCTGGATGATCTAAATCTAATATGACCATTTTTGCTGCTCTTCTTGTTGTTCCACCTGATTTTATAGCTCCAGCAGCTCTATCTCCAATTTTAAGAAATGACATAACTCCTGAAGAAACACCACCACCTGAAAGCTGCTCTCCTTCACCTCTTAAATTTGAAAAGTTTGTACCAGTTCCAGAACCAAACTTGAATAAACGAGCCTCTTTAACCCAGAGATCCATAATTCCACCTTCATTTACTAAATCATCATCAATAGATTGGATAAAACAAGCATGTGGTTGTGGACGTGAATATGAGTCTTCACCTGGAGTTAAGTTACCAGTTTTTGGATCTACATACCAAAAACCTTGCTGTGGACCGGTTAAGTCATATTTGTAATTTAAACCAGTGTTAAACCATTGAGGGCTATTTGGAGCTGCCATTTGTGTTGCAAGCATATATTTAAGTTCATCCTCAAAAGCTTGTGCGTCATCAGAAGAAGCGAAATATCCAGTTTTTTCCCCCCAATTTCTCCATGTTTCAGCTAAACGATCAAAAACTTGTCTTGAAGAAGTCTCAGGACCAAGAACACGTTCTCCGTTTTCATCTATTAATTCAATTCCATCTGAATCTACTTGTGGAACACCAGCTTTACGGAAATATTTTGAAACCATTATATCAGTTGCAACCTGAGACCATGTTGAAGGAATCTCTACATCATTCATTTCAAATACAACGGAGCCATCCGGATTTGTTATTTTTGAACTACGTTTTTCCCATGTAATATTGTTGTATGGGTTACCCGGAGTTGTATATTTTCTATCTACTTTAAGCCCTGATTTTTTTGCCACTTTTTCTCCTTTTATAACTAAATATTGTATAGGTGATACAAAATAACACTAAATATAGTGTTTTATAACTATATTATAAAGTCCTTTAATTTTCAAGCTTTTACAAGTAAAATTTTCGCGAGGATGTTTCAAATTCAACTACGTTTATTTCAATATATTCTATCTTTTGCAATTTTTGTAGGAGTTTTAATTTCAAGTAAAGCATTGATCTCAGCATGTTTTGTTGGCCTTGCATTAATTTGGTTAACAGAGATGCTTATTGGTCAATTTGATATGAAGTCTCAACAGTATCTGATAATTTTAATTGTTTTGTTACTGTCTTTCTCTTCAGTGGCAATTCAAAGTATCTATTCAAATGTAGATACAGTCGGTTTAATACTATCTTTTTTATTGCTTTCGGCATCATATTTTTTATTTCAAAAAGATATAAACATATACAAAGTTGGAAATGTATTTATAGTTTCGTTTTTCACTTTTTCTATTAATAGATTTATCGTTCTTGAAATTTTTCAAGAAAATATTTACTACATATCTTATTTATATCTTTTGCTTTTATTTTTAAAAACACTTGCAACGTATTTTGCAGTTCAATTCAGCAATTTTCAGTTCTTTTTTAATTTTTTTATTGTCTCTATAGTGTTTATTGGAGTAAGCAGTTTTTACTCATTCAACACTTTATATATTTTTCTAGCAGGGCTAACAACAGCTTTGTTTACAACCCTTATAACTTTTATGTTTGTAAAAATTCGCTTAGAGTATCAATTGACATCCAGACTTGCCAGTCAAATTTACGTATTTGATTTCATGGTTGCTTTTATAGCATCACTATATATTGTTGATTCACTAAAAGTTGTAAATGGTTTATTCTAAGTTTTGTGGAAAAGCAAGTTTTAGACTCACCATTTACAAAAAAAGAATACCTAAATTTAGTAAAACAATTTAATGGTGCACAAGATATAATATTCGATGATTTTGCGATATCTAAGAAAACAATTGTCAATATTGGCAATAGAGATTTTGTTGATTACAGACCTACAATTCACATAAGTTCTAAAACAATCAAAGATAACTCTATTTCTAAAATTGATTTAGATTCATTACACTATTTTCAAATTCAAAAAATATTAGAAAATGATGTTTATAAATCAATCACCGTTAAGAAGGCAGATGTATCTGTAAATTTAATTTTGCCCCATTTATACGAAGATTATCTGCAAAATTTAACAAAAAAAAATCGTCACGAACTAAATAGAAAAAAAAGAAAATTTTTAGACCAAATAGATTCTTTTGAACTTTCTGAGTCTAAGGAAAAAGAAATATTTAACATCTTTGTTTCACAACATAAAAACTCTAAAGGCGAAAAAGGTAAATTTATGACAAAAGATATTGAGGCGTATTTTGAAAATCTTCTGAAACTAGATGGATGGAAAATCTATTATTTACAAACTAATAAAGGAGTAGTTTCGACTGCATTTTGTTATGAAAATAAAAAAGGTTGCTATCTTTACAACTCAAGCAGGGATAACAGATTTAACCTATTAAATCCTGGAATAGTTTTGAATGACTTGATAATTCAACATTTGATAGATAATAAAAAGTCTTTTTTTGATTTTCTTAAAGGTACAGAAAGATATAAGTTTGATTTAGGTGGAGAAACCGTACAACTTTATGACTTGAGTATTCATCTATGAAAATTCTACAGATCAGTTTTCATACCGCCCCTTTTGGTGATGTTGGTAAGTACGATTCAGGAGGTTTAAATATTTATGTTGAAAAAATTTCAAAACATCTATCAAAAACAAACAATGTTACTGTTGTAACTGCTGAAAAAGCAAAAAGTTTTAAAAAAGGCAATCTTGAATTTCTTTCCTTAAATCTTTTTGATCAAGACCTGTCTGTTGAAGATAAAGAAATTTATTTAAATGATTTTTCAGAAAAATTAAACAAAGATATTAATTTAGAGAGCTTTGATGTAATACACTCTCATTATTGGTTATCTGGTTTAGTTGGAAAACAAATTGCAAATCAATTTAACAAACCATTAGTTTACACATCACATAGTTTGGGAATTTTTCTTGATGGTTATAACAAAGAAAGAGTTGATTGTGAAAAAATAATAATGTCATCATCTGTTGCTGTTACTACGTCTTCAAAGTTTGAAGAGAATATGATTTCAGAAAATTATAAAATTGATTTAACCAAGATGCAACAAATAACACCAGGAGTTGATACAGAAATATTTACACCAAACGCAGCAACTAAAAGAGAGAATATATTTTTATCTATAGGAAGAATTCAAGAACAAAAAGGGCAGATTGAGATTATTAAATTTTTAGATAATTTTAGAAAAATAGAAAAAAATTTTTTGTGTTATTTTATTGGTGGACCAAGCGGAAAGTATGGAAATGAATATTTAGAAGAATTAAAAAAAATTGTAATCGATTTAAACCTTGAGTCCCACGTGGAATTTTTAGACAATCTTCCACAGTCAAAAATCAAAGAATTATTAAATAAATCAAAATTATTAATCCATGCATCAAAACTAGAGACCTTCGGACTTGTTGCAGTTGAAGCAAATGCAATGGGCGTACCAGTTTTAACAACTAATAATGGTTCCTTATTAGATATTGTTGAAAACAATAAAAACGGTTTTTATTCAGATAATTTGATTGATGGAAATGTTAACAATTTTGTAAAAGATTTATTGAGTAATAGTAAAAAATTTAATGAAATTATGTCTAACTGTTTAGATTATGCCAAAAGATACAATTGGGCATACACGGCTAAAGAAATAGAAAACCTTTATAAGCTTTTTACTTAATCTAAATCAGATAAAAATCTATCTAATTGATAAATATAATTATCTGGATCTGCATTCCAAGAAGTTACATGGCCAACATTTTCATAACGTATGTATGTGAAGTTAGTATCTCTATTTTCTGCAATAAAATCTGACATTTCTACTGGAACCCACTCATCATCATCACCGTGAAATAGCAATGCAGGTATATCTGAATTAATTACATTGTCAGTAAAGTCCATGTTTTGAAAATCTATACCATATCTAATTTCTGTAAATATTTTGAAATAACCAAATAACTGTTTAGGAAGCCAAGGGTACCTAGCAGCGCCATTTACCTCAACGCTTTCCCAAAAATTAATTACTGGTGCTTCGTAAATAATTCCTTTAACTTTTTCAGTGTCTCCAACATTGCCTAACCATGAAGAGATAGGGCCTCCACCTCCACTAGTGCCCCAAAGAACTACATTATCTGTGAACTCCAATGCCTTATTAATAGCTCCATCAATATCTTTCCACTCTGTTGTTCCGTATTGAAAAATGCCAGAAGGGTCTTTTGGGAGCCCCTTATCGTTTCTATAGGAGATAATCATTGATCTATAACCCATATCTACAATCTCACCAGCTCTCATTTTTGCAAAAACCTCTCTTGAGTAATCTCCCCTAAAACCATGAACAAAGATAACGATTCCAACATCTCCATCATTAGTTAAATAAGCAGGAAATTCACCAAGGTCAGACTGATAGTAAATAGTTTCATAGTCAAGACCAGATACAGACTTTGGAGTATATACTCCCTCAGAGGCTTGACCGGACCAACTAGAGGTTCCAAGAATTTTATACTTACCTGTATCTTGACGAACTACAAGACTTGTTCCTCTAATTTTATCTCCCTCTACTAATGTTCCATTTAGGTTTATAAGACTTCTTTCAACCATGGTTCCATTTGTAGAAATTATATCTCCAACAACAGCATCTCCATTTTGTCCGATAATGCCATATATACCTCTTTCAAGCAGAGGACCCCACATTTCCTCTTCTACATTTAAAACAATTGAGCTGTCATTTATACCTGCAATAACAACTCTGTCTTCAGCGGTACCAATGCTTGCTGTGTCATTGAAATCTGGGTTCAAACCACCTTCGTAAATAACTCCTGAAAAAAACCAACCAGCTCCAGCTAGAACAATTATTAATAAAAATCCAAATACATAACCTAGTTTTTTAATCACTTAACGTCCTTGAATAAAAATCAGTTAATTTTTGAGCATACTCTTCTTCATAAAAAAATAAGATTTGAGTATGTCCCATATCATCATATTTATGAATACTATATTCAATTTCATTTTGAATTGCTATATCAACAAGGTCGTCAGAATGGTGTGCAAGAATTCTATCGCTTAGCATTCCAGTAAATATTAATAAGGGTTGCTTGTTACCTTTTTCTAATGCTTGCTCTGGAATATCTTTTAACATATTTACTCTTTTAAAAACTAGAGCATAATGATGAATAGGTTCCCATAAAAAAGTTGGCAAACCTTGATATTCCATTTCTTCTCTTACTAATGTTTTGAAATCAACCGGAGGATCTATAACTGCAATAGAAGCAAAGTCATTAGATTTTGCTGGAGTCATCAAAGCTACTAACGCACCTAGTGAACTACCATAAATACCTATATTGGATGGTTTTATTCCTTTATCTTTTAGCCATGATATTGCTGCTATAACATCATCGGTTTCATTTTGACCAGCTGTATAAAACCCATCTTCGCACGTACTTTCTCCATGATCTCTGAAGTCAATCGCAAGAAGATTAAATCCACTTTTGTTCAACATGCCCATTGGAAGAAGAATGTCGGGAGAAAACTTACTACTGGTTACACCATGAAGTAAGATTATCGTTGGTTGTGACAAGTCATTTTCAACCCACCATGACTTTAACTCGATATCGCCTGAATCAGCAAAAATGGTGACTTCTTCATAATCCTCTACAAAATACTCCGAAGGATTCCAGTCAGCCTTCTGACCTAATGAGTAATTACTCGGATTATTGTTTGCTTCTCCAAACCAAACCTCACAAGTAACTGATGCTGCTTGTCCATATGCAAACCAGCCAACTCCAAAATATGCTACAACTGCTACTAGTGAGAAAAAAACTATAAACTTTTTCAATTAACCCCCCTTGTATTTATAAGATTACACCATTAATACTTTCAAGTGAACTTATAATCATTTCTATGAGTAAAATAATCTCCTTTGCATCCGATTTTGGCCTTAATGATGGATCTGTTGGGGTTGTAAAAGGGGTCATTAGTCGTATTGACAGTGAAATAAAAGTCAATGATATTTCACATGGTATTCCTCCTCAAGACATTAAATATGGCTCACTTTTATTGATGAGAGCGATTCAGTACATACCCCAGGGTGTTTTGTTGGCTGTTGTAGATCCAGGAGTTGGTAGCGATAGAAAAGCTATAGCAATTACGACTGATTGGGGAATTATGATAGGACCAGATAATGGATTATTAAACCTAGCTTGCGCAACAGTAGGTGGAGCAAAAAGTGCTTACGCTTTAGAAAATGAAAACTGGATAATTCCTCATGAGGGGAACACATTTCACGCAAGAGATATATTTGCTCCTTTTGCTGCAGGATATGCATCAGGACAATTGAAACTAGAAGAGTTTGGCCCAGAACTTGATCTTGAAGATTTAAAACAATATTTGATTCCACTTACAGATATTTCAGATGATGAAATTAAGGGTGAGGTGTTGTATATTGATGAGTTTGGCAATTGTCAAACCAACATATCTCCACAAGAATTAACTGATAAAGATTTTAAAATTGGTGATGTTATTCCGATTAAAATTGATAATCAAGAACTTAGTGCAAAATGGTGCGAAACATATAAAAATGAAACAATTGGGGGGATAGGAATTGTTATTGATTCTTGGGGCATGGCATCATTATTTTTAAGTAATGGAAATGCTCAAAAAATGTTAAATTGTAAAGATAATTCGAAAGTAGTTATTAAAGTCTCAAATTAGATATGGCAATAGAACCTGAGATAAAAATAATTAAGACTAGCAAAATAATAAAAATTAAAGTCCACGGCCTCATGAGTACATAATACATGTCAGAATTAATTTTTGTTACAACAGACAATTGCGAGTTGTGCAACAAAGCAAAAGTAAAAATTAAATTTTTAAAGTTTTTTTATCGGGTTATAGAGGTTGATGTTCAGACTGACTATCAAGAATTTTTAATACGAGTACCTGTATTACTTAAAAATGGAAAGATTATTGATGAAGGAGTGTTTTCAAGATTTAGAGTACTTAAAAATTTATTCTTTTAAATATCTATTTGTTTAGATTTATCACTGTTGCTGTGTTTGTCTTCTAAGTATTCGATAATCTTATCAGCAACATCTATGCCGCTAGCTTTTTCTATTCCCTCTAATCCAGGTGAAGAATTGACCTCTAACACCAAAGGACCTCTTTTTGATTGAATTAAGTCAACTCCGGCAACTGAGAGGCCAAGTACTTTTGCAGCTTTAATAGCACTTTTTTCTTCGTGTTCGTTTAATTCATATTTTTCAACAGTTCCACCTAGATGCACATTTGAACGAAACTCTCCAGGTTTAGCTTTACGTTTCATCGATGCTACAACTTTATCACCGACAACAATTGCTCTAATGTCTTCTCCTTTGGACTCACTTATAAACTCTTGAATTAATATGTTTGCATCAATTTTTTTCATTGTCTCTATAGCACTTATTGCAGCTTCCATAGTTTCAGTCAAAACCACACCTCTTCCCTGGGTTCCTTCGAGTAACTTGATAACGTATGGAGGTTGGCCTACGGTATTTAATACTGATTCAATATCTCTTGATAAGTGAACATATCCTGTAACAGGCATTTCAACACCACTATTTCCAATCAATTGTAGTGCTCTTAATTTGTCTCTTGACCTACTAATTGAAGCTGAAGAGTTTGCAGATAACGCTCCCATTAATTCGAATTGCCTTACTACTGCTGCACCATAAAACGTCCATGTTGCAGCAATTCTTGGAATCACCACATCAAAATTCATTTGTCTGCCTTGAAAAAAGATTCTAGGTTTTGCTTTTGCAATATTCATATAACAGCGTAAATAGCTGACTACTTCAGTATCATGACCTCTGTTTTTAGCCGATTCATAGAGCCTACTTGTTGAATAGAGTCTTATATCTTGTGATAATATTCCAAGCTTCATGCTTAATCTTTGCTAGTTTTTGTGAGAAAACTTATTGATGGATTAACGACCCATCTTCTACCTAAAGCTCTTCTTCCAATAAGCATTGTGTAATCCATTGGGCCTCTGTCAGTCAATGTGAGATCTATTTTTTTTGATATACCATCCATTAATAGAGTTGTTTTAATATATGGCCTTCTTTCTACATCTCCATTAGAACTTTTTATTCTTTTATATCCCTCTAAGGGAGCAGATGTTTTACGAACAGTATTATTTCTTTTCATGACTTTGAATTTAACGTATTTGATTTTATCTCTTGTGACAATTTTTATATCAGCGGCATCTATCGAAGCTAAAGTCGCACCGGTATCAATCTTTGCAATAACACTTTTTACATTTAAATCAGGTAAAGCTGCATACTCTTTCCACCCAACAACTCTTTTCTCTCGTTTTTGTTTAACCATTATTAAAGAATTACGTAAAACAAAAGCGCACTTATAGCTATTAAAGCTATGTGAAAGTAAATTACAGGTAGCATAAAAAAATTTTAATTAAGTTTCAGAAAGAAACAAACCTGTTTTTAATAACAAAGTTATATTGAATTGAGTTCCTCTGGAGTTGTGTTATCTTCTTTTTTAAAATATAAAATAAATGTAATAGTTACGACAATTATATGGTGAATAATAATAAGGTTTAATAAAGACCTTATTACTGTCGCATCTCCCCACATAAACAGGTAACTCACTGTTGTAAAAACTCTTAGAATATTTGACAGTAGAATTCCGGGTCTATTTTTTGTTAAAGCAAAAAACATTAATAAAACATTTATTGCTATACCTGGTAAAAGTACAAATTTAAGCCATACTAAATCATTGCCTTCAAAATTTGCTCCAAAAATATCAGAAAAAACTTTTGGAAAGAAAAATCCAAATAATGAACTGGTGGCAACGGATAGTCCATCAAAGAAAACAAATATGTATAGGAGAGATATTTTTTTCATTAAGGGGTTGAGGTAACAGCTTCTGCGGTGACTTCATCCTCTTCTGTTTCCAATAGGCCACAGTCGCTTAGAACTTCTTCAGTATTACCGCCTCCAAAAACTACTCTTTCAAAGACAACAACTGCATATATTTCATCTTCAGTAAGTTTTCCTTGAAATCCCGGCATACCTCCTATAGAAACTGTATCTTCAGCACCATAAGTTGGTCCTACTTCAGCCTGCCAACCTGCTGAGCCAAGTTGAATCCATTTAGTATGATCTGCACATGTTGGAAAAGTAGTATATAACGCTCCACCAATAAATGCTGGACCAACACCACCACCGCCACCACCACCGTGACAGCCCGCACAAGCAGCAGCTCCAGCATATACTTCTTGACCTAGTGCAATATAGTTTATTGTATTCGTTGCAGCAACACCTCTTCCTTCATAAGGAGACCCATCACAATTTACAGCTTCTTGTGATTTTCTATCAACATCAAGCATCCCTCTTTCACCACACTCTTGAGTATTGGAAGAGCTAATAAGTCCAACAAGGATAAATAACGGAATGATAATAAAACTAAAGTTGAGCCATTTAGGAAGAAGGTTTTCTGAATTAATTTTTATACCCATTGTTTCATTCGCAAAAGAAATAGATTTTGTTACTTGTCGTGTGACAGCTGACATAACAGGGACTTCTACTGGAGCTTCTTCTATTGAAGCCTCCTCTTCAATTACTTTCTCAACAACTTCTTCTATTGTAGGTTCTTCTACTGGAGCTTCTTCTATTGAAGCCTCCTCATTTGGAACAGATGCAGCTACACTTTCTCCACCAGCCCAAGAACCTAATACCTCTTCAACAGATTTTCCAGAAGCAGCAGCCCTTGCCTCGGCTGAACGTTGCACCAAGTCAACCGGTGCATTTAACATTTCTGCTACTTTATTTACTAAATCACTCATTAGATTCTCCTAATGATAGTAAATAAGTTACGAGATATTCCAAATCATCATCATCTAGAAAGTCATAACTTGGGTGTGGTATGTCCCTGTTGACTGATGTTGAGTCGGATAGATAACGAGTTAGCCATTGACCATTGTTTGTAGGTTCACGTGTTGCGCTTGTAGATAAATCTGGTCCAAGTCTTATATTTCCAACGTTATTTATCAATGTTTCATTTGCAAATTTATTTTTAAGAACTTTACCATTTTGAGTGTCTGGAATTAGAGTTCTAACATTCTGTGTATGACAAGATTGACAATTCAACTCTGCGTATATTTCAGCTCCCTTAATAACCTCACTTGATGCACTAACGCTGTTATTTAAAGAGTCACTAACTATGTCTGTTGCTTGGTTTTTTGGAATTACAAAAGCGAATAGAAATGTAAATAGACCAACTAAAAGAACTCCTGAAATAAAACTTACAGCACTTTCATTTTTTAACTCAACAACTTCTTCAACTACTTCCTCAACAATCTCTTGGGCTTCACTTTCTTCAACAACTTCTTCAACTACTTCCTCAACAATCTCTTCAACAACCTCTGTAGCTGGAGATTCTTCTTTGACATCTTCAACCGGAGCTTCTTCTTCAGGAGTTAGTGCTGGACTTGCTGCAACACTTTCTCCACCAGCCCATGAACCCAATACCTCCTCAACAGATTTTCCTGATGCCTCTGCTCTTGCCTCAGCTGATCTCTGAACAAGGTCAACTGGTGCGTTTAATATCTCTGCTACTTTATTTACTAAATCACTCACTTGAATTTTCCTTATCAGTTTCCACTGGTTTCTTTTTTCGCTTTGTGTACCAGCTTCCAGCTACGAATTCAAATATTTCTGCCAACAGTTCAATCATTGCTATAAACCATTTCCTCAACTGTTGTTATTGAACCAGACGAGATAGCTCGTAAAACAGAAATTAAATATAGAAAACCACTGCCAAGCAAAAGAAGAGAGATGAAAGTATTCGAAGAAAAATTAAAACTTATAAGGCTCCAAACAATTCCATAACCCTCTCCGTAAATTGTTGGGTTGCCTGCGTTTGCACCTGCATTCCATGAAATACCTGAGTTGATTCCTAAGATAGTATTATTTATCAACAATAAAAGATATGATATTTTTAAACCAAAAAAGGTAATATCTTCAAGCCTCGAATAATTAACTTCTCTACCAAACAACTTAGGTATTAAATAATAACTTAAAGAAATTGTTACTAACACAAGAGACCCAAAATACCCATAGGAAATAACATTAACAAAATTTGTAATTCCTAAAATTGGAAGTAGGTTTTCAAAACCTGAAATCATGTGAAAAACTGTTGTTATACCAAAAAGAATTACTGAAAAGTTAAGCAAATCAAGCGATCTTTCTTCATCAACTTCTTTAGATTGTATTGTTTTAATGTAATTTACTATGAAAGCCAGCAATGGAACAACAAGACTCATTGATAAATAGATTGATATATTTTCAATCCAGTTTGGAAGTATTGAACCATAATAATATTTAAAATTTGTCCAAGGTAATAGGAATAAAAAGCCCCAAAAAGTAATAGAGGCAAGGGTTTTGTTAAATAATACTGCTTCAAGGGGTCTAGTCATCAAGAAATGAACTATAGCCAAATATATGAAAGCAATTCCTACATATATATGTGTCGCTGTATATAAAGAATTAACTAAAAATATATCTGAAAATATATTTAATTCTGCTCTGACAATGAATAAAGAAATCAAGTAAAAGACTACTGAGCCGTATATAAATTGTGCACTAGAAAAAATTGAAGCTTCCTTTTTAGCGAGTAGATTTAATGACGCAAGTCCAAATAATCCAAATACAACCATAATTTTTAAAAGAATTAGAAGGGAACTATTTCCTAAATCGTATGCTGAACTTTGAAAAAAGAAGTTCACAAGTATGTCTAAAAATTCAGTCCCCACAACACCCAGTAAAGTTAAAAATACAATTGGGAATAGCACCATTGATCTACCTAATGATTTTGAAAATAAATATGAAAAACTCAAACAAAGTGATGCACCAAAAACTAAACCAAAGGCTGCTTGTGTGTCGAGTCTTTCAAGAAATCCATAGTTGAAAACAGCATTATTTGGAAGAAGGTTTGCAAAAGTAAAGTATGCATTTTTAAAAAATGAAATTGTAAGAGACAGCAACAAGATGAGAGGGAAAATCAAAACAAAAAGTTTTGAAAGTTCTTGTTCGTTTTTTGGAAACAACTTTATTTTCATCAATTTAGCCAATATTCAATATGACTTTACTATTATATTGGAAAAATGTTGCTTGGTGTTAGTGAAAATTTTTTAAAAAAGATAATAATTCAATTTATATTTTTATCGAAACTTACGATATTATATATAAGTAAGGTTTGAGGAAATTTGATTTATACAATTTATAAATTTAGATACAGAATAGGTTTAGTTTCAATTGTTTCAGGGCTCGGCGGTATGACTATTGGAGTTATCATTGCTCATTTTGCTGGCTTTCCAAAAGGTGAGGTAATTGATTATTTTAATTGGATTCCACGAGGCTGGTTGCCGCAGGCTATTGGTCAGCTCTTAGCATTCGGTGCTAGCCAACTTCTTCTGCTTGGAATGGTACTGGTGGTGTGGAATCAGAAAGAATTGACTTGGGCAAAAGCGACTTATTTTGCTTTCCTAACATGGATAGAAATGTCAATTCTTTTAGGAATTGTGCCATCAGAATGGTTGAACCTTGCACAAGGACCTCTAGAGTGGACAGGTCAAAGAGAGTTTATTCAGTTTCCGCCAATATTGTTTTTAAATAATGAAATTGGCCTAAGCCTTGCTGCATTAAAGGATTTAATACAACTAGGTATTTCAACAAACTTTTTAATCGCAGGCTTAGTTGTTGCCTACTTGATTCAAGATGTTAACAATAAGATAGAAAGTTCTAAATCAAGAATCTCTGATTATGGCAAAGAAGTTGTAAGGGTGGAGCAAGATGCCTAAATCAGAAGTCTTAATAGAGATGCCAGAGTTTGAAAAGAAGTACAATCTTGCAATGGTTGATACAGAAAAAGTTACTTCTCGTGTCCGTCCAAAGCAATTTTTACATATTGATGAAGCAGAATGTATTTTATGTGAAGGATGTGTTGATATATGTCCCTGGAAATGTATTCATTATTTATCAGTTGACGCAATTGACGACTCCATAAATGTTGAGGCCCCAGACGCATCTGAAGAACCCGGGTTTTTTGTTGTTGATGAAGAAGCTTGTACTAGATGTGCATTGTGTGTAGATAGGTGTCCAACAGGAGTGATTTCTCTTGGAAAATTTGCTGGCTCGTTAGCAGACCAGGCAGTTCAAAATGGTGTTTACAAAGCACCTTGGGATGAAGATTCTGGTGAGAGGAATGACAGACACGGATATATATATGGAAGGCTTTAGAATTATATAATGCAAAAATTATCTCTTAGAGACAGGATTAAAGAGGCACGAGCAACTGCTAGTGATAGCTTCAGAGGTGGAAAATTAATGTCGAGTATTTTCCGCCCAGGATCTCCCTTTAGAAAAGGCTATGTAGACAGTCCAAGAAACAGGTCTTATGTTGTTATGAACAACGTTTTGTATCATCTCCATCCAGTTAAAGTTAAAAGACACGGTGTTAGGCTATCTTATACTCTATGCCTGGGTGGATTAAGCTTCTTTCTTTTCATCGTTTTAACAATTACTGGAATTTGGCTAATGTTTTATTTCCGCCCAACTGAACTAGCATATGTTGACATCCAAACCTTACAAACCAGCATCGCTTTTGGTTCGCTTGTTAGAAATATGCATAGGTGGGGTGCGCACCTTATGGTTTTAGTTGTATTCCTTCATATGTCTAGAGTCTTTTATCACGGAGCATATAAAGCACCTAGAGAGTTCAACTGGGTAATAGGAGTGATCCTTTTATTGCTAACTTTATTATTGTCATTCACGGGCTACCTTCTTCCTTGGGACCAACTTGCTATATGGGCTGTAACAGTTGGAGGTAATATGGCTGGTTATACACCTGTTATAGGAGCTCAGGCTAAATTTGGTTTGTTTGCTGGACTCGAGGCAACAACAGCTACTTTATTAAGATTTTATGTACTTCATGTACTTTTCTTACCATTCATCATTGTTATCTTTATGGCTGTCCACTTCTGGAGAGTAAGAAAAGATGGCGGAATTTCAGGACCTTTGTAGAGGCTTATGGTAAATATTCCTGAACACCTATTGCAGAGATCTGCTGAAGCAAGAGCAAAAGCTTTGGGTATTAGTGTTGAACAAGCTTTAGCTGAAATGAAAGGTGAGTCAGATCCAACAGTTATCTCTAAAGAACCAGAAGTAATTACTATTGATGAGACTCCAGCTCCAGCAGCAGAGACTCCAGCTCCAGCAGCAGAGACTCCAGCTCCAGCAGCAGAGACTCCAGCTCCAGCAGCAGAGACTCCA